>Ga0308159_1000130_pt1 | contig 268401 bp, 235 predicted proteins | sample PhyCR1_FD_201040 | JGI IMG/M metagenome (GOLD analysis project Ga0308159, IMG submission 201040) | Phyllosphere microbial communities from UC Gill Tract Community Farm, Albany, California, United States - DLSLC.R1 | ecosystem: Host-associated > Plants > Phyllosphere > Unclassified | place... | reverse complement strand
CCAAAAGGAGCGGGACCCCGGATCAGGCCCGGGGGGCATCGATACGAACAGAACCGGAGACGGTCGAATCCCGGCCAACGACGATCTCCACCTGCTCCCCTCCCTGACAGGGAGGGGTCGGGGGTGGGTTGGCCCGTTGTGGCGGGCGCACGCTTCCTCGCTGGCCGACCCACCCCCAGCCCCTCCCTGTCAGGGAGGGGAGCGGGGACGTCGCCTCTACCCTCCCGCGCATTGAATGTGCCTGCGCCCGCGCCTACACCGCGCGGCCATGGCATTCCCGACCCTGATCCGGCCCGCGCGATGAGCTGGAAACTCACCCTCCCCTGCACCCGCGCCGAGGCGGAAGCGATCGATGCGGCCGAGGATTTCGGCATCGACCCCGCGCCCGTGTTGATGACCACTGAGACGGTCGAGGACGATACCGAGACGTGGCGGCTCGACGCCTATTTCGAGGCGGAGCCCGACGCCGCCGCGATCGCCGCGATCGCCGCGCTGGTGCCCAGTGCGGCGGGAACGCGGCCTGAAATCGAAGCGCTGGGCGACGAGGATTGGGTGACGATGAGCCAGGCGGGGCTGGAGCCGCTGCATGTCGGGCGCTTCTTCGTCCATACCGCGACCCATGCCGATGCGGTGCCGGCGGGGGCGCGGGCGTTCCTGATCGATGCCGGCCGGGCGTTCGGCACGGGCCATCACGAGACGACCAGCGGGTGCCTCGCGATGCTCGACCGGATGGGGTCGCAGGATTTCGCCAACGTCATCGATCTGGGCACCGGGACCGGGCTGCTCGCCTTTGCCGCGCGCGAATTATGGCCGGCGGCGCGGGTGATCGCGACCGACATCGATCCGGTGGCGATCGACGTGACTGCGGAGAATGCGGTGCTAAACGGGGTCGAGCGGGTCGAGCTGGTGGTTGCCGATGGGGCGCTGTCCGACGCGATTACCGCGGCTGCGCCCTATGACCTGTTGATCGCCAACATCCTGGCCGGGCCGTTGATGTCGATGGCGCCGGAAGTGGCCGCGATCGCTGGGCCGGGGGCGACGATCGTGCTGGCCGGGTTGCTGGAGACGCAGCGCGAGGATGTGGTCGCGGCCTATACGGCGTGCGGGTGTTCGTTCGAAGAAGTCGACCGGCGGGGCGACTGGAGCGTGTTGCGGCTGGTGGCCGGGGCGGAGCGATTCGTACCGACCGCGCCGATCGATCCCAAGGGGCGCGACGGCTGGGCGTTGGACCTTTAGATTCCTCCCCGGCACGGGGAGGGGGACCGCTCGCGCCAGCGAGGGGTGGAGGGGGATTTCCCCGCAACGCGACCGTTGTGGATGCCGATACCCCCCTCCACCAGCTTCGCTGGTCCCCCTCCCCGCGCAGCTGGGAGGAGCTTTAGGTCTTGGACCTTGCGTAGGCCTGGGTGCCTTCGGTCACCACCGCATCCTCCGGCAGCACTTCGTCCACCGCGATCTCGCGCTCGTGGCGGATCGTGTCGTACACCGGCGCAAAGTCCGTCTCGACGGTCAGGCGCAGCAGTTCGTCGAAGCTGGGGATGACGAAATAGGTCTGCTGGAAATCGTCGATGCGGTAATCGGTGCGCATCACGCGGGCGAGGTCGAGCATGATCCGGTTGGGGCTGGGGTCGTCGAGCGAGAAGCGGGTTTCCGCCGCGCTCGACACGATGCCGGCGCCGTAGATGCGCAGGCCGTCCGCCTCCTGCACCAAGCCGAATTCAACCGTGTACCAATAGAGCCGCGCCAGCTGTTTGAGCGATCCGAGTTCGAGCGCGCGCAGGCCCCCACGGCCATAGGCGGCGAGATAGTCGGCGAACACCGGGTCGGCGAGCATCGGCACATGGCCGAACACGTCGTGGAAGACGTCGGGTTCCTGCAGGTAATCGAGCTGGTCGGGCCGGCGGATGAAATTACCGGCGACGAAGCGGCGATTGGCCATGTGGGTGAAGAACACGTCGTCGGGCACCAGCCCCGGCACCGCCACCACCCGCCAGCCGGTCAGCGCCTCCAGCCGGTCCGACAGTTCCTCGAAATCGGGAATGCCCGATTCGGAGAGTTTCAGCGCATCCAGCCCGCGCAGGAACGCGTCGGACGCACGGCCGGGCAGCAGCGCCATCTGTCGCGCGTACAGCGTGTCCCACGTTGCGTGATCCTCCGCGCTATAGGCGTCCCAGCCCTGCGGGATGGTCCAGTCGGCATTGGCGCCCGCGGGCGGACGGTCGAGTACATGGGTTTCGCTTGCCATCCGCAAATAGTAGCATGGGAAACGATGCGACGGAAATGGCTGCGCCGAATTACGGGTATGGTGGGCGCGGTCGTGCTGGCGCTGCTGCTCTATGCCTTTGCCGGGCTGGTCGGCGGCGCGATTCCCGCCGGGGGAGCGGCCGCGCCGGCGCAGGGTATCCGCATCTATGTCGAGGATAACGGCATCCATACCGGCATCGTCCTGCCCAAGCACGCCGCCGGGGTATCGTTCGACGATCTGGTACGGGCGGGCGATCTGGCCGATCCCCGCTATTCGGCACATGGCTGGCTGTCGATCGGTTGGGGGGAGCGCAATTTCTATCTCGGCACGCCGACCGGGGCCGATGTGAAGCCTGCCACCATCGCCGCCGCCGCGATCGGCAGCGATGCGGTGGTGCTGCATGTCGGGCATCTGCCGGAGCCGGTGGGCGAGCCGGGCGTTTACCCGGTGATGCTGACCCCCGACCAATATCTCCGACTGGTGACCGCGATCCGGGCGAGCTTTGCCGCGCGGACCGACCCGGTGCATGGCTATGGCCCGTCCGATGCCTTTTACGTCGCGCGCGGGCGGTACAGCGCGGTCGAGACTTGCAATGCGTGGACCGGGCGGATGCTGCGCGCGGCGGGCGTGCCGATGGGGCGGTGGACGCCGTTTCCGGTGACGGTGACGTCGTGGCTGTAGCGCCGCTGCCGCCCCCGCCGCTGGGCCAGTTCCTGATCGAGACGCCGCGCGCCGCGCTCGCCTTGGCGGGCGTGCCGTTCGGCTGGCGACAGGCGCTGGCCGGGGTGCCGCGTGGGCATGGCGAGCCGGTGCTGCTGTTGCCGGGGCTGTTCAACAGCGACCGGTCGATGACGATCATGGCGCGCTATCTGCGCGACCTGGGCCATGTCCCCCATGGCTGGGGGCGGGGGCGCAATTTCGGGCAGCGCAGTATCGGCGCGGACGGTGCCGCGCTGATCGAGCGGATCGACGCGGTGGCGCAAGCGGCCGGGCGGCCGGTGGCGCTGGTCGGGGTCAGCATGGGCGGGATCATGGCGCGCTTCATGGCGCATCGCCGACCCGATTTGATCGAACAGGTGGTGACGGTCGCCAGCCCCTATGCCGGACCGGCGCGATCGACGCGGGTGTGGCGGCTGTACGAATGGATCAGCGGCGAATCGGTCGACGATCCCGCCGTCCTGGCGCTGGCCGAGGAAGTGCGCCGGCCGCTCTCCGTCCCCGCCACCGCGATCTGGAGCGCCAGCGACGGGCTGGTCAACGGGATGGGCTGTCATGTGCCGGGCGAACCGGGGTGCCGCGCGGTCGAGGTGGTGAGCAGCCATTATGGCGTGCAGACCCGGCTGATCGTGCTGCGCGCGGTAGCGGAGGCGCTGGCGGGGAATCGGTAGGGTGTCCGCCGCACCACAAACGTCACCCCAGCGAAGGCTGGGGTTTCTCTCGGCTCCTGTCCCGCCCGACAACCGCGAGACCCCAGCCTGCGCTGGGGTGACGTTTGTCGTTGGTGATGCCTGGGACGGGAGAGCGCGCCCCCCTACTCGTCGTCGCGCCGCTCGCGCCGGCGCCGGGCTTCTTCCTTGCGCAGTTCGCGGCCTTCGCGGGCTTCCTTCTTGCGCATTTTCCGACCGTAGTTGCGGTCGGCTTCCGACTGGCTGGTGGTGGTCCAATCGACGACCTGCGCCCCGGCGCGGACCGGGGCGGTCGCGACGTTCCATACCGTGCTGACGCACCCCCCGGTCAGCGGCGCCACCGCCAATACCATCCACGCCAGTCGCATCTGCTTGTCCTCAATAAGGTTTGTCTCGCACCTGCGCCCCGATTAGCGGGTAATCGGTGAAGAAACCATCGACGCCGGCATCGATCGCGTCGGCGATCTCCTGCCCCACCCGGCCGTGCGTCGCCGGATCGCCGGGCACGCGATACGCTTCGGACAGGAAGATGTTTTCGGCACGATAGGTCCACGGATGCACGCGCAGCCCCGCCGCATGGGCGTCGTGCACCAGCGGCTTGTCGCTGCCGACCAGGATCTTGTTCGGGCCGATGCCCCAGGCATAGGTCGCCACCGCCTTCAGCCCGGCAGGCGTTGCCATCGTCGCATAGCTGTCGACCGCGTGATCCGCCGGACCGCCGGTGTCGTTCATCAGCTGGATCAGGCGGATGCCAGTGATCTTCTTCAACGCCTTGAGGTTGTTCACCTCGAACGACTGGAGGAACACCGGCGCATCCGCGCGGTCCCAGCCGGCGGCGCGGAGTTCACCGACGAGACGCGCTTCCATCGGATGGCCGATCGACGCGAAATAGCTGGGATGCTTGGTTTCGGGATAGATGCCGATGGTGCGGCCGGTTTCGGCGGTGGCGCGCTTGGCGAGCGCGATGATTTCGGCCAGCGTCGGGACCGGCTGCTGCCCGTCATAGGCTGTGTTGCCGGGACGGAGCCGGGGCAACCGTTCCTTCGTGCGCAGCGTACGCAGTTCGGCCAGCGTGAAATCCTCGGTGAACCAGCCGGTCATCGCCACCCCGTCGATCGTCTTCGTCGTGCGGCGGGTGGCGAATTCGGGATGGTCGGCGACGTTGGTGGTTTCCGAAATCTCGTTCTCGTGTCGGGCGACGAACACATTATCCTTGGTCAGCACGAGGTCGGGTTCGATGAAGTCCGCCCCCTGCTCGATCGCCAGTTCGTACGCCGCCAGCGTATGTTCGGGGCGCGATCCGCTGGCCCCGCGATGCGCGATCACGATCGGCGGGCTGGTCAGCGGACGTTCCTCTGCCATCATTCCCGTCCCCATCATCGCCGCCACTATCATCCCCAACATCTGCGACCCTCTCGCAACAGGAAACCCTTTGGGTGGCGATCGTTAGCCTCAATGACCAACGGAGCGCTCCCCATGCAATTCACCATCAACGGACAGCCGTATCAGGCGGAGGCGGACATCCGCACCTCTTTGCTCGACCTGCTGCGCGAACATCTCTCGCTCACCGGCAGCAAGAAGGGCTGCGACCATGGCCAATGCGGCGCGTGCACCGTGCTGGTGAACGGCCGCCGCATCAATGCCTGCCTCACGCTTGCCGTGATGCATCAGGATGACGACATCGTGACGATCGAGGGTCTGGGCACGCCCGATAAGCTGCACCCGCTGCAGGCCGCGTTCGTCAAGCATGACGGGTTCCAGTGCGGATATTGCACGCCGGGCCAGATTTGTTCGGCGGTCGGGATGCTGGACGAAGTGCAGAAGGGCTGGCCGAGCCATGTCAGCGCCGACCTGCACGATGCCGACTTCACCGACGATGAAATCCGCGAACGGATGAGCGGCAATATCTGTCGCTGTTCGGCCTATCCCAACATCGTCGACGCGATCCGCGAAGTCGCCGATACCAAGGCGGAGGCCAGCGCATGAAGCTGTTCGACTATGCCAAGGCCGACAGCGCCGAAACCGCCGTCCGCGAGGGCGCGGGGCGCGATACGAAGTTCATCGCGGGCGGGACCAACCTGCTCGACCTGATGAAATTGCAGATCGAGACGCCCGCGCGGCTGGTCGACATCAGCCGCCTGCCGCTCAACGACATCGAGGAAATCGATGGCGGTGGCGTGCGGATCGGGGCGCTGGTGCCCAATTCGGACCTCGCGGCGCACCCGATCATCCGCGACCGGTATGAGGTGCTGAGCCGCGCGCTGCTGGCCGGGGCATCGGGGCAGTTGCGCAACAAGGCGTCGACCGGCGGCAATCTGCTGCAACGGACCCGCTGCTATTATTTCTACGAAACGGCGGCGCGCTGTAACAAACGGGTGCCGGGATCGGGCTGCGACGCGAAGGACGGCTTCAACCGCATCCTCGCCGTGCTGGGCACCAGCGAGGCGTGCATCGCGACGCATCCGAGCGACATGGCGGTGGCGATGCGCGCGCTGGACGCGACGATCGTTACGCTGGGCCAGGATGGCGAGAAGCGGCGGATTGCGATCGGCGATTTCTATCGCCTGCCCGGTGACACGCCGGATGTCGAGAATGCGCTGCGTCCGGGTGAACTGATCACCCATATCGAACTGCCCGCGCCGCCAGCGGGCAAGCAGACCTATCGCAAGGTGCGCGATCGCGCCTCCTACGCCTTTGCATTGGTGTCGGTCGCCGGCATCGTCGCGGTCAAGGACGGCAAGATCGCCTCCGCCCGGCTGGCGTTCGGTGGCCTGGGGCCGATGCCGTGGCGCGACGAGGGCGTAGAGCGGGTGCTGGTCGGGCAGGCCCCGTCCGACGCGCTGTTCGGCGAGGCCGCCGATGTGCTGCTGCGCGAAGCCAGGGGCTTTGGCAGCAATGATTTCAAGATACCACTGACGCGCCGCACCCTGGTCGCGACGCTGCGGGAGCTGACGGCATGACCACCAACGCACTGCGCATGGATAAACCTGTCGAAAAGAGCCTGCTCGATTCGGGCGTGCAGGGGATCATCGGCAAGGGGATCGAGCGGATCGACGGCCCGCTGAAGGTCGCGGGACAGGCGACCTATGCCGCCGAATATGCGCCCGACAACCTCGCCTATGGTTTCCTCGTCCGCGCGCCGTTCGCGGCGGGGAAGATCACCGCGATCGATGCCGAGGGGGCCAAGGCGCTGCCCGGCGTGCTGGACGTCGTGGTCGACCTGAAGACCTTCATCCGCAACGCGCAGCAGGGCGGCGAGACCGACGCCCCGACACAGGGGGTGAAGGACGTCGCCTATTTCGGCGAGCCGGTGGCGATCGTCGTGGCCGAAAGCTTCGAGATTGCCCGCGATGCCGCGCAGCTGGTGTCGATCCGCTTCGAACCGACCGAGGGCGTGTTCACGTTCGACGACCGGCTGGACAGCGCGAAGAAGCCGCCGGCAGGAACCATGCCGCCCTATCACAAGCAGGGTGACCTCGACGCGGCGATGGCCGAGGCGGCGTTCACCATCGACAATGTATGGACCACCCCGTCGCAGAACTCGGCGGCGATGGAGCCGCACGCCTCGACCGCGGTGTGGGACGAGGACGGCCTGACGCTGTACGGCGCGTACCAGATGCCGTCGTCGGACAAGCAGCAGCTGGCCAAGGCGCTGGGCGAGCGGGCGTCGCGGGTACGGATCGTGGCGCGCTATGTCGGCGGCGGCTTCGGGTCGAAGCTGGGCATCGCGCCGGAATCGGTCGCGACCGCGTTGGCGGCGAAGGCGGTCGGCCGGCCGGTCAAGACGGTGATGACCCGCCAGCAGGTGTTCGACACCACCGTTCGCCGGTCGAACACGCATCAGCGGATGCGGCTGGCCGCCAATGCCGAGGGAAAACTGACCGGGATCGGACACGAGACGATCGTCAGCAATCTACCGGGCGAAGGCTATTTCGAACCGGCGGGCATCGCGACCCAGTTCCTCTATGCCGGCGAGAATCGCGTCATCACCCATGACGTGGTCGAGCTGAACCGGATGCTGTCGGGATCGATGCGCGCGCCGGGCGAGGCGGTCGGGCTGTTGGCGCATGAGAATGCGATGGACGAGCTGGCGGAGAAGGTCGGCATCGATCCGGTCGAACTGCGCCGCCGCAACGATGCCGCGCGCGATCCGCAAAAGGACGTGCCCTATTCCACCCGATCGCTGACCCGCTGCCTCGATGCCGGGGCGAAGGCGTTCGGCTGGGACCAGCGCAACCGGACGCCGGGTGGCCAGCGCGAGGGCGACTGGCTGATCGGACAGGGCATGGCGGCAACCACCCGCACCAACATGCTGCAACCCAGCGAGGCGGCGGTGTCGATCGGTCCCGACGGGCGCGCGCTGATCGAAACCGACATGACCGACATCGGCACCGGCACCTATACCATCCTCGCCCAGATCGCGGGCGAGCTGCTCGGCCTGCCGATCGAGCGGATCGACGTACATCTGGGCGATACCAAGTCGCCGCCGGGTGCGGGTTCGGGCGGATCATGGGGTGCCGGCAGCAGCGGGTCGTCGGTCTATCTGGCGGCGCAGGCGCTGCGGGAAAAGCTGGCCAAGGCGATGGACGTGTCGGCCGACGACCTGACGCTGAAGGACGGCCATGCCATTGCCGGCAACCGCCGGGTGGCGATCGCCGAGCTGGTCGGCGACGGGATCACCGCCACCGGATCGATCGAGCCGGGCAAGCAGGAAAAGGAAACGACGCAGGCCGGCTATGGCGCGCATTTCTGCGAGGTGAAGGTCCATGCGGTGACCGGCGAGGTGCGCGTCACCCGCTGGCACGCGACGTTCGAGGCCGGACGCATCCTGAACCAGCAGACCGCGCGATCGCAGTGCATCGGCGGCATCGTGTTCGGCATCGGCGCCGCGCTGACCGAGGAACTGGTCCATGACGACCGCGACGGGCGGATCGTGAACCACGACCTCGCCGAATATCATGTGCCGGCGCACGCCGATATTCCGCCGATCGACATCGTGTTCCTCGACGAACGCGACGTCCATGCCAATCCGCTCCATGCCAAGGGGATCGGCGAACTGGGCATCGGCGGCGCGGGCGCGGCGGTGGTCAACGCGATCTACAACGCGACCGGCGTTCGGGTGCGCGATTACCCCGCCACGCTGGACAAGCTGCTGGAGGGGTTGCCGGCGGTGTAAAACTCCTCCCCGCTCGCGGGGAGGGGGACCGCCGCGTAGCGGTGGTGGAGGGGGGTATCCGCGCAACGCAACCGTTGTGGACGCCGATACCCCCCTCCACCAGCTGCGCTGGTCCCCCTCCCCGTACCGGGGAGGATTGGTGGAAAAAGCCTTGTTCGCGTTTGCGGCAAGCCTAGCTGTCATGTATCTGACCCGCAGACCGGGTGGATTTGCCACCCCTCAGCCGAACCGAGCGAGTATCATGGCCGAATTCCGTTTGCCCAAGAACAGCGTCGTCAAGAAGGGTACGACCCACAAGTCGCCGACGTCGGGCCGGATCAAGAAATTCAAGGTCTATCGCTACGACCCCGATTCGGGCCAGAATCCGCGCTACGACGATTTCGAGATCGACCTCGATGAATGCGGTCCGATGGTGCTCGACGCGCTGATCAAGATGAAGTCGGAGCAGGACCCCTCGCTCACCTTCCGCCGGTCGTGCCGCGAAGGCATCTGCGGGTCGTGTTCGATGAACATCGACGGCCGCAACGGCCTCGCCTGCACCACCGCGATCGAGGACATCAAGGGCGACATCCGCATCACGCCGTTGCCGCACATGGACGTGATCAAGGACCTGGTGCCCGACTTCACGCATTTCTACGCGCAATATGCGTCGATCAAGCCGTGGCTGCAGACCGTGACCCCGGAACCCGCCGGCAAGGAACGGCTCCAGTCGCCGGAAGACCGCAGCAAGCTCGACGGCCTGTACGAGTGCATCCTGTGCGCCTGCTGCTCGACCTCGTGCCCCAGCTATTGGTGGAACAGCGACAAGTTCCTGGGTCCGGCGATCCTGCTTCAGGCCTATCGCTGGCTGGCCGACAGCCGCGACGAAATGACCGGCGAGCGGCTGGACGAGCTGGAGGATCCGTTCCGCCTGTATCGTTGCCACACGATCATGAACTGCGCGAATGTCTGCCCGAAGGGGCTGAACCCGGCCAAGGCGATCGCCGAGATCAAGAAGATGGAAGTCGAGCGGATCATCTGATCCTTGCTTCCATTTGATCCACCCCGTTTGGTTCGAGCAGCTTCGAGCTTGTCGAGAAGCGGCAGTCGAGAACGCCGCGTTTGGGGCAACCCCTTCTCGACTACGGTTCTCGACAGGCTCGAACCTGCGCTCGAAGCGAACGGATTGGATGGGGTAAGGGCTGAAGTAGCATGACCGTCCTCACCCGCTACGACCACCTCGTCACCGCCGGCGAACTCCGCCCTGACCCGGAACAGCGCGCCGCCGCCGAGCGGCTGTCACGCCTCGCCGACGCCATCGACCATCCCCCCAGGCGCGGCCTGTTCGCGCGTCTGACCGGCGGCGACGCTGCCCCCCCGCGCGGCGTGTACCTGTGGGGCGGGGTCGGGCGCGGCAAGTCGATGCTGATGGACCTGTTCTACGACTGTGTCGCCGAACCGGCGAAGCGCCGCGTCCATTTCCACGCCTTCATGATCGAGGTCCATGCCCGCCTCGCGACCGAACGCGTCAAGGAGGTCGGCAACCCCGTGCCACCCGTCGCCGAGGCATTGGCGAAAGACCTGAAGCTGCTCGCGTTCGACGAGATGGTCATCAACAACACCGCCGACGCGATGGTGCTGTCGCGGCTGTTTACCGAGATGATGACCCACGGCGTGACGATGGTCGCGACGTCCAACCGTCCGCCGGTCGACCTGTACAAGGACGGGTTGCAGCGCGACAGCTTCCTGCCGTTCATCCAGCTGCTCGAAACGAACCTCGACGTGCTACCGCTGAACGGGCCGACCGATTATCGCCGCGACCGGCTGGGCGCGGTCGATACGTGGCTGGTGCCCAATGGCGCGGCGGCGACCGAAGCGCTGTCGGCCGCCTTCTTCCGCCTGACCGATTATCCGGTCGAGGATCGCGACCATGTGCCGTCATGCGACATCGATGTCGGCGGGGGCCGGACGCTGCATGTGCCCAAGGCGCTGAAAGGCGTCGGCGTGTTCAGCTTCAAGCGGCTGTGCAGCGAGGCGCGCGGTGCGCCCGATTACCTCGCCATCGCGCGGGCGTTCCATACGGTGATCCTGGTCGGCATTCCGGTGCTGGGGCCAGACAACCGTAACGAGGCGGCGCGGTTCGTCACGCTGATCGACGCGCTGTACGAATATCGCGTGAAGCTGCTGGCAGCGGCGGACGCGCAGCCGGGCGACCTGTACCCACGCGGAGACGGACGGTTCGAATTCGACCGGACGATCAGCCGGCTGGAGGAGATGCGGTCGGAGGAGTATCTGGCCAAGGGGCATGGCGAGGGGTAGCCTTTTCCCCTCCCCCTTCCTCTCTCCCCGCCGCCCCGTTTGCTTCGAGCGCAGGTTCGAGCCTGTCGAGAACCGAACGGAAGTGCGCAATCACCCCCGCCGCGCATCCGCCTTCTTGGTCCTCAGCGTCGCCGATGCCGCCGTCGGATCGTCCGGCCACGGATGGCGCGGATAGCGGCCGCGCATTTCCTTCGACACGTCGCGCCACGATCCGGCCCAGAAGCCCGGCAGGTCGCGCGTCGTCTGGATCGGACGACCGGCGGGCGAGGTCAGGCTGAGCGTCAGCGGTTGCCCGGCGACCATCGGATGGGTGGCGAGGCCGAACAGCGCCTGCACCCGCAACTCGACGCGCGGTCCTCCTTCGGCAGCATAGTCGATCGCGTGGCTCGACCCGGCGGGGCTTTCGAACCGTGCGGGGGCGAGGCGGCGGAGCTGCTGCATCCAGTCCCAGCCCGCCTGCTGCTCCAGCGCATCGTGCAGCCCGGTCACCGCGTCGAGCCGGCGCTTGCCGGTCAGCAGCGGCGGCAGCCAATCGTCGATCGTCGCGGTCAACGCCGCGTCGCCCAGCGGATCGTCCTGCCCCAGCATCGCCGCGACATAGGCGGAGCGGCGGCGCAGCGTCTCCGCGCCCTCCCATGGCAGCAGCGACAGGTCGCCGCGCACCGCTTGCGTCAGCGCGGCGGCAATCTCGTCGGGCGAGGCGGCGGCATCGGGACCCGACAACAGCCGGATCGCGCCCAGCCGGCGTTCGCGCAAGGCGACGATGCCGCGCGTGGCGGGATCGAAGCGGACGCTGCGTCGGGTTTCGATCCGGTCGCCGAACAGCTGCTCGACGGTCGCCTGATCGATCGCGACCGCCGACAGGACGCGCGCGCCGGCCGCCTGTCCCTGCGTCTCGGCGACCGCCAGCCATTCGGCCGATCCCAGCGCCGCCGCATCGAGGGTGAAGCCCCGCCCGCCGACCGAGGCCCAGCGTTCGCCGCCGGCATCGCGGCGTTTGGCGATCCGGTCGGGAAAGGCCAGCGCGACGCTGCGCGCCAAGGCATCGGCGGGCGGATCGTCGCGGCCCTTCGCCAGTTTGCGCCAACGGTCCGCGAGCCGACGCGATGCCTCGGCCCGTTGCCCGCGCTCGGTGCGCCAGCGGCGACGGCGCTGGTCGAGATCGGTGTCGTTGCCGCCCAGCCCGCGCTCGCCCAGCAGCACCGCGACCTCCGCCGCCGCGCCGGCAAAGCCGCCCTCGCCTGCGCGGATCAACATATGGGCGAGGCGGGGCGACAGCGGCAGCGCGGCGATGGCGAGGCCGTGCGGCGTCGGCCGGCCGTCCGCATCGATCGCATCGAGCGTGGTCAGGCGCGCGCGTGCTTCCTCGACGGCGGCGGGCGGCGGCGGGTCGAGCCAGCGCAGCGTCGTCGGATCGGTGACGCCCCATTTGCCGCATTCCAGCACCAGCGCCGACAGGTCCGCTTCGAGGATTTCCGCCGGGTCGAAGCGCGGCAGGCCGGCGGTCGCGGCGGCTTCCCACAGGCGATAGGCGACGCCCGGCCCCTGTCGCGCCGCACGGCCCGCGCGCTGGGTCACCGCCGCTTGGCTCGCCCGTTCGGTGGTGAGGCGCGTCATCCCCGCCGCTCGGTCGTAGCGCGGGCGGCGGGCGAGGCCGGAGTCGACGACGATGCGGATGCCGTCGAGCGTCAGCGAGGTTTCGGCGATGCTGGTCGCCAGCACGATCTTGCGCCGCCCTTCAGGGTCGGGGGCGATCGCGGCGCGCTGCTCGGCGGGCAGTAGCGTGCCGTGCAGTCGATGGAGGACCGCGCCGTCGGGTACGCTGATCCGCTCGGCGGTGCGCTCGATCTCCGCCACGCCGGGCAGGAAGGCGAGGATGCCGCCCTCCGCCTCCACCAGTGCGCGGCGGATCGCGGCGGCGACCGAATCCTCGATGCGCGCCTCGGCATTACGGCCGATATGGCGCAGGTCGAGCGGGTAGGAGCGCCCCTCACTCTCGATCACCGGCGCATCGTCCATCAGCGCGGCGAAGCGTTCGCCGTCGAGCGTCGCCGACATGGCGAGGATGCGCAGGTCGGGGCGCAGCGCCGCCTGCGCGTCCAGCGCGAGGGCGAGGCCGAAATCGCTGTCGAGGCTGCGTTCATGCACTTCGTCGAACAGCACCGCCGATACGCCGGCGAGTTCGGGATCAGCCTGGATACGCGCGACGAAGATGCCCTCGGTCATTACCGTCACGCGGGTCGCGGCCGACCGCTTGCTGTCCATGCGGGTGGCGTAGCCGAAGGTCTGGCCGACCGGTTCGCCCGCCGTCGCGGCCATGCGTTCGGCGGCGGCGCGGGCGGCGATGCGGCGGGGGGAGAGGAGCAGGATCTCGCCGCTGGCCCAGGGTTCGGTAAGGAGCGCGGGGGCGACGGCAGTGGTCTTGCCCGCGCCCGGCGGCGCGACGAGGACGGCGGAGGTGCGGTCGCGCAGCGTCTGGAGGAGGTGGGGCAGGACCGCGTGGATGGGGAGCATGGGGCGTCCCTTAGCAATCCTCCCCGCTCGCGGGGAGGGGGACCAGCGCAGCTGGTGGAGGGGGTTCGCCGCGCAACGCAACGGTTGTGGCTGCGGACACCCCCCTCCACCATCGCTTCGCGACGGTCCCCCTCCCCGTGCCGGGGAGGATTTAGAGCGTGTCGGGGTTGGGGCCGAGGCGCCCGTTTTCGCGGTCCATCGCGTCGAGCTTCGCCACCTGCTCCGGCGTCAGCGTCACCTGCTGCGCCGCGAGATTCTCCTCGATCCGCGCCCGCGACGATGCCTTGGGGATCACGCCCAGCCCCGCCTGCAGATGCCACGCCAGGATCGCCTGCGCCGGGGTTGCGCCGGCCTCCTGAGCGATCGCGGCGATCGTCGGGTCGGTCAGCAGCGTGCCCTGTCCCAGCGGCGACCAGCTCTGCGTGACAATGCCCAGCCGTTCGTGCGCGGCGCGTGCCGCGCGCTGCTGGAAGGTCGGATGCAGCTCGATTTGGTTCAGCGCGGGCACCACGCCGGTCGCATCGACGATCCGGTCGAGATGGTCGGGCGAGAAGTTCGACACGCCGATCGATCCGACCCGCCCCTCTTCGCGCAGCCGCACCAGTGCCTTCCACGTATCGACGTAGCGGCCCTCGGACGGCATCGGCCAATGGATCAGGAACAGGTCGATGCGCGGCAGTTGCGCGGCGCTGGCGTCGAACGCCTTCAGCGCGTTGTCATAGCCCATCGCGTCGCGCCACAATTTGGTGGTGACGAAGATGTCGCTGCCGCCCGTCGCTTCGCCGACGCCGGCTTCGTTAGCGTAGAAGGCGGCGGTGTCGATCAGGCGATAGCCGGCATCGATCGCCGCCCGCGACAGGCGGGCGGAGTCTTCGGCGGGGATTTTATAGGTGCCGAAGCCGATCGCGGGGATGGTGCGGCCGTCGTTGAGGGTCAGGTCGGTCATGGGGTGTCCGTGTGATTGGGGGGCGGGAGGGTAAGCGACGGGGCTGCCCAGCGTTCCCTGCCCTCCTCGACAACCCGTTTGTCCTGAGTAGGATCTGTGACTTCGCTCAGCCCCTACTCAGCACGAACGGGTCGGACTGGGGCCGGGTTTGTTTGGGTAACGTAGCGCCCCACCCACCCCGTTCGGTTCGAGCAGCTTCGAGCTTGTCGAGAAGCGTCTGTCGAGAACCCTGCATTCGGGGCAACCCCTTCTCGACTTCGGTTCTCGACAGGCTCGAACCTGCGCTCGAAGCAAACGGAGGGGATGGGGGAAGGTGGCCGAGGGGAATTACCCCGTCGGCCGCCCGTCCGCATCCATCAGCACCTCGCGCCGGCCGACATGGTCGGGCCGCGACACCAGCCCTTCCTTTTCCATCCGCTCGATCAACCGCGCCGCCGAGTTATAGCCGACGCGCAACTGGCGCTGAAGCCAGCTGGTCGACGCCTTCTGACTTTCGGCGACCAGCTGGCACGCCTGACGGAAGGTCTGCTCCTCCGGCGAATCATCGCCGGTCGGCGCACCGTCGAGGCTGAAGCCGGCATCGCCCTCCGGCTCGTTGACCACCGCGTCGATATAGTCGGGCGCGCCCTGCGAGCGCCAGAAGTCGGACACCGCCTGCACCTCGTCATCGCTGACGAACGGTCCGTGGACACGCGCCAGCGCCTTGCCGCCGGGCATGTAGAGCATGTCGCCGCGCCCGAGCAGCTGTTCGGCCCCCTGTTCGCCCAGGATGGTACGCGAATCGATCTTCGACGTGACGTGGAAGCTGATGCGCGTCGGCAAATTCGCCTTGATGACGCCGGTGATGACGTCGACCGACGGGCGCTGCGTCGCCATGATGAGGTGAATGCCGGCCGCACGCGCCTTTTGCGCCAAACGCTGGATCAGGAATTCGACTTCCTTGCCGGCGGTCATCATCAGGTCGGCGAGTTCGTCGACGATCACCACGATCTGCGGCAGCGGCGACAGGTCGAGCGTCTCTTCCTCATAGATCGGCGTGCCGTTTTCGGCGTCGTAGCCGGTCTGCACCTTGCGGCCGAGCTTCTGCCCCTTGGCCGCCGCCGCGCGCACCTTGTCGTTGAAGCTGGCGAGGGAGCGGACGTTGATCGACGCCATCATGCGATAGCGGTCCTCCATCTGCTCGACCGCCCATTTCAGCGCGCGCACCGCCTTGGGCGGGTCGGTCACGACATCGGCCAGCAGATGCGGGATGCCGCGATACATGCTGAGTTCCAGCATCTTCGGATCGATCATGATCATGCGGCACTGGTCCGGGGTCAGCCGGTAGAGCAGCGACAGGATCATGCAGTTGAGGCCGACCGACTTGCCCGATCCGGTCGTACCGGCGACCAGCAGATGCGGCATGGGGGCAAGGTCGGCGACGACCGGGTCGCCCGCGATATTCTTGCCCAGCACGATCGGCAGCTGCGCATTCTGGTCGGCGAACGCCTGGCTGGCCATCAGCTCGCGCAAGCTCACCATCTCGCGCTTCTGGTTGGGCAGTTCGATGCCGATCACGGTGCGGCCGGGAATGGTCGCGACGCGGGCGGAAATCGCCGACATGTTGCGGGCGATGTCGTCGGCCAGCTGGATCACGCGGCTGGCGCGGATGCCGGGTTCGGGCTCCAATTCGTACATGGTGACGACCGGGCCGGGGGCGACCTTCACCACCTGCCCCTTCACGTTGAAATCGTCGAGCACGCTTTCGAGCAGGCGCGAATTGCGCTCCAGCGCGGCCTTGTCGACCGTCGGCCCGGTCGATTCGGGCGCAGGCGCGAGCAGGTCGATCGAGGGCAGCGCGAAATTGTCGCGCCCTTCGCTGCTGGCGGGGCGTGGCGCGCTGGCGAGCGCGGGCGAGGCCGCGCGGTCGGCGATGACCGGCGGGGCGCGGTCGTCGGGCTGGGCGAGGCGACGCGGTTGCGGCCGGGTGGGTGCGTCGTCCGCGTCCGCATCGTCGGTGGCCAGCGCGGTGCGGGGCGCGGGATCGAACGGCAGGTCGTCATCCTCGACCAGCACGTCGCCCGCGTCCGCGCCGACGCGCGCACGACGTTCGAACTTCGGCATCCGGAACGTGCCGTCGGGAATCTCGATCGTCAGCCCCTTGGCCCAGCGCCATACGCCGAACAGCGCGGTCGCCAGTGCGACGACGCGGATCGTCCACAGCTCGGCGACCGGCACGCCGATCAGGTGGATCAGCCCCTGCACCGCCTGCGCGATGCTCCAGCCGATCACCCCGCCATAGCCGGCGGGCAGCGACAGGATCGCCTCCCCCGACACGAACGCCAGCGTGGTGCCCATCGCCACGACGCCGATCAGGCAGTCGCGCAGCATCCGTGGCCACGGCCCGACGGGCACGTCGCGCCACAGCCGGACGCTGATGATCAGCCCCAGCGGCAACAGCATCGCGACGGGCACGCCGAAGATGGTGAGCAGCAGGTCGGCGAGCATCGCCCCGCCCGACCCCAGCTTGTTCGCGACCGGCCCGCCCGCCGCCGTGCTGAACGACGGGTCGGCGGGCGAATAGCTGGCAAGCGCGATGGCGATCACGATGATGGCGACGAATAGGATCGTCGCACCGATCATCGCGCCGCTGCGCTTCGCACCCGCCTTCATCGCGTCGCGCCACAACATCGGCTGCGCGTTGGTCGCCATTCGTTCCACCCTTGTTCGATACGTCCCCGATGTGCGCCGCCGGGGGGCATGGCGTCAAGGCGGCGTTGCGGTGGGCCGCACCAGACCCTAAGTCCGCTTAGACGAAACGACTTTACGGATGGGACGGGTTTCATGGCACAGGCGGACGTCATCATCCTGGGCGGCGGGCTGGTCGGCAGTACGCTGGGCGTGGCGCTGGGCGTGCATGGGCTGAGCTCGATCATTCTCGATCCCGCCGATCCGGCGGTCACGCTGGCGCCCGGTTTCGACGGCCGCGCCTCGGCGATTGCCAGCGCGACGCACCGGATGTTCGAGGCGATCGGCATCGCGCCGGGACTGGGCGACGAAGGCTGCCCAATCACGGCGATCCGCGCGACCGACGGGCTGGAACCGGGCAAGCTCGACTTCATCCCCGACGCCGCCGACGATCCGGTGGGCGTGATGTATGAGAACAAGCGACTGCGACAGGCGATCTATGACGCGGCCGTCGCCTCCCCGCATGTCGACCTGCGCTACAAGGATCGCGCGATCGACGTCCGCCGCGAAGCGCATGGCGTGACGGTGACGACGGCGGGCGGCGATACGCTGACCGCACCGCTGCTGATCGCGGCGGAAGGGCGCAATTCGCCGACGCGCGAGGCGGCGGGCATCCGCGTCGCACGCTGGAGCTACGACCATGCCGCGATCATCACCACGCTGGGCCATGCCGAGCCGCACGAGAACATCGCCTACGAAATCTTCTATCCCGCTGGTCCCTTCGCGATCCTGCCGCTGAACGACGATGCGCATGGCCATCGCTCGGCGATCGTGTGGACGGTCGATGCGAAGGAACGGCCGGCGATGCTGAAGCTGTCCGACCGCGCGTTCCTCGCCGAAGCGTCGAAGAAGATGGGCGGGTTTTTAGGCGAACTGTCCAACCTGTCGGCGCGCTCCAGCTATCCTCTGGGCTTCCACCATGCCGCGAAGATCACGGCCGATCGGCTGGTGCTGGTCGGCGATGCCGCGCACGGCATCCATCCGATCGCCGGACAGGGGCTGAACCTCGGCCTGCGCGACGTCGCGGCGCTGACCGAGGTGCTGGTCGAGGGCAAGCGCACCGGGTTGGACCTCGGCGATCCGTATCTGCTGGAGCGGTATCAGCGGTGGCGGGGGCTGGACACGTTCGCGGTGGCGCTGGCGACCGATGGACTGACCCGGCTGTTCGGCATTCCGGGCAAGGCGGCGAGCGCGGTGCGGCGCTTCGGCCTGTCGGCGGTCGATTCGATCCCGCCGCTGAAGGCCGCGTTCATGGCCGAAGCGCGGGGCGAGACGGGGAAGCTGCCGAAGCTGTTGCAGGGGATTACGGCGTAGGGGGCATAGAATTTCCATCCCTCGCCTGCCCCGCACGTCACCCCAGCGCAGGCTGGGGTCTCCCCGTGGCGGGCGTGACGATTCCCAACCGGGAGACCCCAGCCTGCGCTGGGGTGACGTTTGTGGAAAGGGCGGCAAGACAAGGATCGCCCGCCGCTACCAGCTCCCCCCGCCAACCGCGCCACCGCGAAACTCCGCGATCCGCCGCCGCGTCGCGGGTGTCGTGCCCTCCGGCAGCGCATCCACCGCGAACCAGCCGACCTCGGCCACCTCCAGCGTGTCCGCCCCGTGCAGCGCATCACCTGCCGCCCGCGCGACATAGACGATCACATGGTCGTCCTTGCCCTCGCGCCGGTTGTGATAGACGCCCAGCACCCGCTCGACCGTCGCATCGCGGACCGCCACTTCCTCGGCCAGTTCGCGGTGGAGCGCGTCGAGGATAGCCTCCCCCTTCTTCACCCCGCCGCCGGGCAGGTACCAGCCATCGAGATAGGTGTGCCGGACCAGCGCCACGCGGCCATCGGCGGACAGCAGCAGCGCGCGTACGCCGATCGTGCGCGGGCGGGTGACGCGCCACACGATCCGCGCCGCCTTTCCCAACAAGCGATGCAGGAGCGCCATGGCCTATGCCGGCCCGTCGCGGGTGGCCTCGACCGCGTCCTCGGTCGCCATCGGCTCGGCCGCCGGGCGGATCATCAGGAAGCTGCCCGACCACGCGCCGGGAATGTCCCACCGCCCGCTGATCTCGCACCCGTCATCGCTCAGCACGCCAGCATAGACGACCATGTCGGCATAGCCCTCGCTATCGTCGTAGAATTTGCTGAAGCGCACCTGCGCCCCGTCGCGATGCCCGTCGATCGCGGCGGCGATCAGCGCGCCCGGCGGCACCGAATAGAGGTCGGGTTCATGGATCGTGCCGACGATCGACCCGCCCAGATCGGCGATGTCCGCCTCGAACGCGGTCGGCGGGTTGGTATGCGGATAGTTGAAGATACCGCTCCACTTGCCGCTCAGGTCGCGGCTCACAACGGTCGCGCCGCTTCGACCAGCAGCACCGGCACGCCATCGCGAATCGGAAAGGCGAGGCCGGCGGCCTCCGACACCAGCTCGCCCGCCGCCACGTCGTGCCGGAGCGGCGTGCGCGTTACCGGGCAGACCAGGATCGACAACAGCCACGGATCGATCGTCATTGCAGCGTCGCCTCGTCATCATCGCCATGCCTGCCGAAGAATTGCATGAGCTGCACGATCAGTTCCGCCCGCTCCGCCAGCGCATCGACCTCCAGCAGCGCCTGTTTCGCCGCGACGTCGAACGGCGCGATCTGGGCGATGCCGTTGACCAGGCTTTCGTCGTCCAGCCGCCCGACCGATTCCCAGTCGACGGCATAGCCCAGCCGATCGGCGAAGCGTTTCGATTCGATCTCCAACGACGCCCGCTCGGCCAGTGCCAGCGTGGTGTCGCCGACCAGCGGCAGCAGCTCCGCCTCCACCTGTCGAAAGGCGGTGGTCACGTCCAGTTCGCGCACGATGCGAAAGCGCGACACCCCGCGCAGCACGATGTCGTAGCGGCCATCGGCGTGCGCCTCGACATCGACGATCTGCCCGATACAGCCGATGTCGAACAGCGGCGGCCGGTCGGTATCACCGCCGACCGGACGCGGCTGGACCATGCCGATGCGTCGATCCCGCGCCAGCGCGTCGGACACCATCGCGCGATACCGCGGCTCGAAGATGTGCAGCGGCAAATGCATGTTCGGAAACAGCAGCGCCCCCGCCAGCGGGAAGACGGAGACGCGCCCGCTCATCCGAACAGGATCGCCGACAGCTTGCGCCGCTGCTGCGACACCCATGGGTCCTCCAGGCCGACCGCCTCGAACACCTTCAGCAGCTGTTGCCGCGCGGCATCGTCGTTCCACGTGCGATCGGCGGCGACAATCTTCAGCAGCGATTCGGCAGCGCCGTCGCGGTCGCCCGCCGCCATCTGCCCACCGGCCAGGCGGAAGCGCGCGTCATGGTCGTCGGGGTTGGCCTCGACCTCGGCCTTCAGCCCCGCGAGATCGTCGACCGGCTGCGCATCACGCGCCAGCGCCAGCGCGGCACGGACCTGTTCGATGCCCGGCTGTTTCGCCGCGTCGTCGGACAGCGCGTCCAGCGCCGCCTGCGTGGCATCATGGTCGCCCAGCGCCATCAGCGCGCGGACTCGGCCCGCCGCGACGGCGGCATGGTCGGGCGCCATCTCGGCGATCTGGTCGAAGATCGACAGCGCGCGCGCCGCGTCGCCCCCGGCCAGCGCGTCCTCGCCCATCGCGATCAGCGGTTCGATGTCCGGCCCCGCCGCGGCCCCTGCCTGCACCGGCAACTGGCGCAGCAGCTGGTCGAGCATCTGCTTCAACTGGCTTTCGGTGCGCGCGCTGGTCAGGTCGGCGACCAGCTGCCCCTGGAACATCGCATAGACGGTCGGGATCGACCGGATCTGGAATTGCGAGGCGATGAACTGGTTCTTGTCGGTGTCGATCTTGGCCAGCACAACGCCCTTGTCGGCATAGGCCTCCGCCACCTTTTCCAGGATCGGGGTCAGCGCCTTGCACGGCCCGCACCATTCCGCCCAGAAATCGATGATGACGAGGCTGGTCATCGACGGTTCGACGACATCGCGGCGGAACGCCTCGACAGCGTCCTTTTCCGGGGCGGTCAGTCCTAGCGTGGCCAAGCGTCGATTCCTTATCCTGTGACAGCCGCCCCTATGTGGGCATCACAGGCAAAACAGAAAAGAGTTCATTTAGGGGTTGCGCGACCCAAAACCCCCGGCTAATAGCCCGCCTCACCCCAGCCGGTTCGCCGGTTCGGAACGCCAGAGCGGGCGTAGCTCAGGGGTAGAGCACAACCTTGCCAAGGTTGGGGTCGAGGGTTCGAATCCCTTCGCCCGCTCCAGCCGTCTTCTTGCGGAAGACGTGCTGGCCGCCGATGTGGTGGCCCCAGACCAAATCTCCGAAATTGTTAGCGGCGTTTTAGCGCATCGCGCCATGCTTGCGTGGTTTTCTGCAAGCGCGGATTTTTTGGCGCCTGCGCCTCACCCAGCCGGCCCGAATCAACGCTTCAGCGAAGGCTGACGGTTCGGGTAGCTCGCCTGTGTCAGCTGTCGCGGATGCGCGAAAAGATGCGCGCGAATCAGGTTCGCGCGCCTTTTCCGGTTCGGCTCAAAATTCCGACCAGTCGTCCTGTACGATCGCGACCGCCGCACTGCCGTGCGACAGCCGCTGCGGGACACCGCGCGGAACGGTGCGGACCGGCAGGCGCTGGACGGTGTCGCGCTGGTCGCGGACCGCGATTCCGCCCAGGTGGAAGCGGGCGATTTCGCCCGACAGCGCATCGGCTTCGGACGCCAGGCTGCGCGCGGCGGCGGTGCTTTCCTCGACCATCGCGGCATTGCGCTGGGTCACGCCGTCCATCTCGCCAACGGCGGTGTTGACCTGCGACAGCCCCTGCGATTGCTGGTCCGCCGATCCCGAAATATCCGCGACCAGCGCGCTGATCTCGCCGAAGCGGCCGATGATCCGGTCGAGCGAGCGCCCGGTTTCGCTGACCAGCGCGACGCCGGTGTCGACCGTCTGGACCGAGGCGGTGATGCGCTGCTTCACATCCTTGGCCGCCTCCGCCGAACGCTGCGCCAGCGCGCGGACTTCGGAGGCGACCACGGCAAAGCCCTTGCCCGCATCGCCCGCCCGCGCCGCTTCGACGCCGGCATTGAGCGCGAGCAGGTTGGTCTGGAACGCGATGCCGTCGATCACCGCGATGATGTCGGAGATTTCGGCCGAGGTGCGTTCGATCCGCGCCATCGCGTCGACCGCGCGGCGGACGACTTCGCCCGATTCGATCGCTTCGCTGCGGGCGGTGCCGACGATCTGGTCGGCGCGCGATGCGCTGGCGGCGCTTTCGCGCATCGTCGCGGTGATCTGCTCCATCGCGGCGGCGGTCTGTTCGAGGCTGGCGGCCTGTTGTTCGGTGCGCTGCGACAGGTCGTCGGAGGCGGCGCTGATCTCGCCCGCCCCTTTCCGAATATCGCCGGCGACGGTCGACACCGACAGCATCGTCGCGCGCAACGAGGCGACGGCGGCGTTGAAGTCATCGCGCAGCGACAGGAACGGCTCCTGCAGCTCGGCATCGATCCGCACGGTCAGGTCGCCGGCGGCGAGCTTGCCCAGCCCCTCGCCCATGATCGCGACCATCTGCCGCTGGGTATCGCGCTCCATTGCCGCCAGGGCACTTTCGCGGAACGTCGCCATCGCCTTGGTAATGCGGCCGACGCAATCACGATTGTCGGTATAGGCGACCGGGCTTTCGAGGTCCCCCGCCGCCAGCGCCTCCATCCGCACGACCGTCGTGACATAGGGCGTGCAGATCAGCCGCGACGCGATCAGCGTGACGGCGACGATGCCCGCCACCCCCGCGATCGCACCGCCGATGACGATCCCCGACCCGACCGGAACGCCCAGCGCCGGCATCGTCGCCAGCGCCGCAATCCCCCCGGACAGCAGCAGATAGACGAGCGCCAGCACCCGAAATTTGACCCGTATTGGTGCGTTGCGCGAAAACCATGCGATCATCTGATCCCTCCCCCGTGAAGAATATTGCCCCGGCCCGTCATGCCCGCCGGGCCTGTACCGTCGCCAGCGGACGCTGCGCCGGCCCCGCCGCCGGTCGCCCGAACAGATAGCCCTGCGCCAGCGCGCAGCCCTCGGCCTGCACCATCGACCGCTGCACCTCGTTCTCGACCCCTTCGGCGACGACCGGCAGGTTCAATCCCCTGCCCAACCCGGCGATGGCGCGGACGATCGATCGCGCGGCTTCGTCCTCGTGCATGGCCGACACGAAGCTCTTGTCGATCTTGATCTTGTCGAACGGGAAATGGCGCAGATTGCTGAGCGAGGAATAGCCGGTGCCGAAATCATCCATCGCGATGCGGACGCCCAGCGTGCGGATCTCGCGCAGGATCGCCAGCGACACGTCCCGGTCGCGCAGCAGCGCGGTCTCGGTAATCTCCAGCTCCAGCCGTTCGGGCGCCAGCCCGCTGTCCGCCAGCGCGGACCGCACCAGCATCGGCAGCGTCGCGACGCGCAGCTGGACCGGCGACACGTTGACCGCCAGCGTCAGATGCTCGGGCCAGCTGCTGGCATCGCGGCACGCCTGGCGCAGCGCCCATTCGCCGATCGCCATGATCGTGCCCGCCTCTTCGGCGACCGGGATGAAGATCGTCGGCGGCACCTGCCCGCGTTCGGGATGGTCCCAGCGCAGCAGCGCTTCGTACCCGACGACATGATCGTCGTCGGTCGACACCAACGGCTGATAGACCAGCCGCAATTCGTCCCGACACACGGCATGGCGCAGGTCATGTTCCAGGCTGCGGCGGTCGCGCGCCTGCTGGTCCATCGTCTCGTCGAAGAACGACGCGGTGCCGCGCCCGTCCTGCTTGGCGCGGTACAGCGCGACATCGGCATTGTGGCGCAGCGTTTCCGGGTCGCACCCGTCGCGGGGATAGGTGACGACGCCCAGGCTGCACCCGACCGCCATCGGGTCGCGCGCCGAATCCATCTCCTCGGCAAAGCGGGTCAGGATGCGCGCGGCAAGGCGGCGGGCATCGTCCGCCGATGCGATGTCGCGTTGCAGGACGACGAATTCATCGCCGCCGACCCGCGCGACCAGGTCCTGCGCGCGGACGCAATCGTCGAGGATGCGCGCGACCCGGATCAGGATCGCATCGCCAGCACCATGGCCGAACAGGTCGTTGACCGCCTTGAACCGGTCGAGATCGACCGCGATCAACGCGAAGGGCGCGCCGGTGCGGACCGCTTCGTGCAGGCCGATGTCGAACGCGGCGCGGTTGACCAGCGCGGTCAGCGGATCGTGCGACGCCAGATGTTCGATCGCGCGCTGGGCACGGGCGGTTTCGGTGAGGTCGCGCAGGGCGATGACGGTGGCGTCGCGGCCGCGATATTCGATCGCGCGCGCGGTCATCTCGACCAGCTGGTCCTCGACCGCGCTGTCGCGGATGCGGGCGCGGGTGGCATTGCCCCGATGCGGGCGCAGATTGTCGCGCGCGGGCGTTTCGAACCATGCGGCGGTCGCGGTGCCGACCAGCGCGGCGCGATCGACCCCCAGCAGCGCGCACGCCTGTTCATTGGCGTCGAGGATGCGGTCGTCGCTGGTGATCAACAGCCCTTCCGACGTCGCATCGGCCAGCCCGCGCAGGTCGGTCAGGAACCGGTCGACGACCGAGGCCACCGCCGTCAGCGCGATCAGCAGCAGCGCCGCCGCGACGATCCACGCCAGCAGCCACTGCGCGCCCGCGCCAACGTCGCCGACCATCGCCGCCTGATGGCCGATCATCGCCGACGCCATCGCGACGAAATGGATGATGACCGTCGCCAGCACCATGCCCGCCGCCGGCAGGACCATCCGCTGCCGCCCGCCCAGCCGCAGGAACAGCGTGAACGCACCCGACAGCAGCAACCACCCGGCCAGCAGCGCCCCGGCGATCGGACCGTAATCGACGCGGTGGACCATCGGATTGGCGATGGCCGCCATGCCGGTCAGGTGCATCCCCAATATGCCGAACGTCGCGATCGCCCCGCTCAGCAGCACCAGCGCCGCCCCCCGCGCCCGCCGCAGCAGCGCAAAGGCGATGCCGAACGCACCGATGGCGATCGTCGCGGACACGGCGGTGAGCAGCTGGTCGAACTGCAACGCGACCGGGCTGCGAAAGGCGAGCATCGAGATGAAGTGCGTCGACCACACGCCACCCCCGGCGGTGACCGCCGCCGACCCCAGCCACAGCGGGCGCCGTTCGGCCACGCATTCGAACGATCGTTGCAACTGGGCAAAGGTCGACAGCGCGCTGACGATGCACAGCAGCAGCGCCAGCAGGACCACCGACAGGTCATGGTGTGAAACGATCGAGAAAAACAAATACGACATTCGGCCAGGACCCCCCATCCGGCGCTGCTCTTGCAACACAGCATGGGGCTGGGCGATTAAGGTTCAGTATATTGCAATCGGCGCGAAATGCCGGATAAATCAGCGAATTGCAGGTCGATTGCGGCGGTGACTTACGGAAATTGCGTAACTTGGAACAAGTGTCGGCGCGGATCGGCGATTACCATATCCCGTATGCGATATTCCTTTGCGGCAGACGGGACTATTGTCCCGCCGCCGGTGCCGTGACCTTGGGCTTTACATAGCGGTCGAGCCAGTCGGTCATCTGCCACAAGGTTTCTTCGGTCGATTCCAGCGCGCGATAGCCATGCGCTTCGTTCGGCAGCACGACATAGCGCACCGTCGCGCCATTGCCCTTCAGCGCCGCGTACATCCGTTCGGACTGGATCGGGAAAGTGCCGCTATTGTCGTCCGCCGCGCCGTGGATCAGCAGGATCGGCTCCTTGATCTTGTTGGCATAGGTGAACGGGCTCATGTCGGTATAGGTCGAGGTCGCCTGCCAATAGGTGCGCTGTTCCGCCTGAAATCCGAACGGGGTCAGCGTGCGGTTATATGCGCCCGAGCGCGCAATGCCGGCACGGAACAGGTCGGTATGCGCCAGCAGGTTCGCGGTCATGAACGCGCCATAGCTGTGCCCGCCCACCGCCATGCGGCTGCGGTCGGAAACGCCCAGCTTCACCACCGCATCGACCGCTGCCTGTGCATCGTCGCGCAGCTGCTGGACATAGGTGTCGTTGGCCTCCGCCCCGCCTTCGCCGATGATCGGCATCGCCGGATTGTCGAGGATCGCATAGCCCTGCGTCAGCAGGAACAGGTGGCTGATGCCGCGCGGCCGGACGAAGCGATTGCCCTGGTCCACCGTCTGTCCGGCGACCTTCGCATCGGTATATTCGGCCGGATAGGCCCACAGCAAGGTCGGCAGCGGCCCGTCGCGCTTCGCGTCATAGCCGGCGGGCAGATACAGCGATCCCGACAGCGGCAGGCCGTCAGCGCGGGCATAGGTGATCGTCCGCTGCGTCACCCCCGCCAGCGCAGGCGCGGGATCGGCGAAGTCGGTCACCGCCTTCGCACTGCCGCCCTTGACCGAGCGCAGCAGGTAATTGGGCGCCAGCTTCGCGCTTTCACGGCGGGTCAGCATCCGCTGCCCCTTGTCGTCCAGCAGCGCGACGACGGTTTCGTAATAGGGCGCCTTCGCGGTCCACAGCCGCTTCTGCTCGCCGCCCGCGACCGGCATCGTCCCGAGGAACGGGAACGCCCCCGCCTTGGTCGCGCCGTCGCCGGTCACGTACACCGCGTCGCGTGCCGGGGTGAACTGCATCACCGGCTTGCCCGCTGCATTCTCCTCGGTCATCGGGAAACCCGGATCGCCATATTGATCCTGATAATTGCGCGTCAGCAGCGTCCGCGCCTGCCCCGGACGCGCCGGGGCGACGGCAAGGCGGTGCTCGGTCCGCGTGCGCCATTCGCGGTCGAGGACCATCGCGAAATCGTCATTGCCCCAGAACACCGTGGCGAACCGCGCCGGGGTCTGCGCCAGTTCGACCGGCGCGGCGGTGAACGGTGCGCCCTGCATCAGCACGCGGTCGTGGAACGCGACCTTCGCCTTGGGATCGCCGCCGTCCAGCGCCTCGGCCCAGACCAGGGTCGCCGGGGCATCCGACCGCCACGCCGCCTCGCGCGGTCCCTTTACCGTCGCGTCGAAATCGACCGGCAGGTCGTCGGCGAGCGGGCGATCGACCAGCGTCCGGACCGGCTGTCCGTCGATCGTCGCCACCGCGATCTCGGTCGGAAAGAAGCTGGCGGGCAGCAGATAGCTATAGGGCCGCTTCAACCGTTCGGTCAGCAAATAGCGGCCATCGGGCGACACGCTGAAATCGGTGATCAGCCCCGGCTGGCCGATCGGCCGCGTCGCGCCGGTCAGGTCGATACGCACCAATTGCCCGGCGAAATAATGGTCGAACAGCGCCTCGTCCTGCGCGCTCCGCAACAAATCCTCATAGGTGCGCGCGGCGGAGGTGCGGCCCATGCTTTCCTGCACCACCGGCCCGGTCGGGGTCGCATCGGCAACCGGCGCCGCCCCGCGCCCGGTGGGCACCATATAGGCGATCAGCGCCTTGCTGTCGGGCGTCCATGCGAACGGCGTGCCGAACGCCCCGTTCAACCCGCGCGCGACCATCCGCGCGCTGCCGTCGCGCTCGGCGATCCACAGCGACAGCGCGGTCGGTTCCTGTACATAAAATGCCAGCCGCGCGCCGTCGGGCGACCAGTCGGGCGCCGCGAACCGCGTGCCGGCGGGCAGCTTCACCGCGACGGTGCGGCCGGTGGCGATGTCCTTGAAGCTCAGCGCGTTCAGCCACTGGACCCGCATTTCCGCCTGGCCGTTGGTCGCCGGATCGATGCGATAGCCCGCCAGCCGCAGGATCGGCTTCGACAGATTGGCGATGCTCGGCAGGTTCTCGCGGCCCAGGATCGCGAGCGTGCGATGGTCGGGGCTGACCGCGACGCCGGGCGTCGGCGGGGTTTCCAGTATCTTCGCAATGGCAGCGGGCGCGCGGTGATAGCCGGTGGCCGGCTCCTGCGCATGGGCGGTCGTGGCAAGCAGCAGAGCGATCAGACAGGCACCAGCGCGCATTCGTAACCCCTTATGGTCGTTTGGTTGTGATCCTGACATGGGTAGGCGCGGGGCGCTAGGCGGTTACGGGGACCGTCGCGGGGACGGGCCGTGGTCGCAAGGCCCCACCACCAACCGGCCGTCCCCCGCGCAGGCGGGGGTCCAGGGCCGCAAACGCCATCGCGCCGTTACTCTGGATCCCCGCCTGCGCGAGGATACGGTTCGCCACGGGCGGGAATTTTCTTCGATCGGATCGCAGAAACTATCGGGGCCGCACGACCGGAGCGAAACCCGCTCACCAACACATGGCAAAATTCACCGCGGATTGGCGGCGCATCCCACAGCTACAACTGTAGTCATTCACTAAGCTATTGATATTACTACATCCGAAAAACTGGCACGGCAGCTGCAATGTAGTTGGCATCACCGGAACCAACCGGAAATTCAGGGAGCCAACACCATGACCGCCATCCGTTTCGCCGCTTCGATCGTCCTTGGCCTGGTCGCCACCACCTCGGCCTTCGCCGCCGAACCGAACGCCGCCCCGGCGCCGGTCGCGACCAGCGTCGCCGGTGCGAGCGCGGTCACCGCCGTCACGCTGGCCGCCGGTCCTGCCGCGCTCGCCTACAAGGCATCGCCCAACGCCCGCTACTGCTTCCGCACCGAAACCACCGGCAGCCGCATCCTGACCAAGGTCTGCAAGACCCGTGGCGAATGGGAAGCGCGCGGTGTCGATCTCGACCGGGCGCTCGCCGGCCGCTGATCCCGCTTCGGCAGCCTGACGAGGGCCGCATCCCGCAAGGGGTGCGGCCCTTGGCGCGTCTCAGGCCAAACGCTTTAGGGGAGCGTGGTGCCCATCCCCGCCTGCAACACCGCATACCATTCGGCATGGGTCCAGGTGACGCGATACGCCCCGGCGGCGGCGCGGATGCGATCGGCATTCTGCGATCCGACGATCGGAATGATGCCGGCGGGATGGACCATGCTCCACGACAGCGCGGCGGTGGCTGCGTCGACATCGAAGCGCTGGCCATGGTCGCGCAGCAGCAGCGCGGCGGGATGATCGCCCCCGCTCAGCCGTCCACCGCCCAGCGGCGACCAGCCCAGCACCGCAATCCCCCGCGCCATCGCCTGGTCCAGCACCCCGTCGAACAGCGGGTCAGGGTGCAGTGGCGAGAATTCGGGCTGGGTGCTGAGGATCGGCAGGCCCAGGAACGCCTGCAACGCATCGACCTCCGCCGGGCTATGGTTCGACACGCCGATCCCGCGCACCTTGCCCTGCTCGACCATCGCGGTCAGGCTGGCGGCAACCTCCTGCGGATGGGTCAGGAAGTCGCGGCGATGGATCTGGTACAGGTCGATCCGCTCGATCCCCATCCGGTCGAGCGAGGCATCGACCGCCGCCGCCAGATAGCCGGCATCCGACCGATAGGGATTGCCGGGGCGGATGCCGCCCTTGGTCGCGATGACCATCGCCTCGCGCAGCGCCGGGGCCTCGGCCAGCACCTGCCCGAAGAGCGCCTCCGCCGATCCGAAGCCGGCGGGGGTATCCGCGCCATAGATGTCGGCGGTGTCGAACAGGGTGATGCCCGCTTCCAGCGCCGCCTCGACCAGCACCCGCGCCGGCGCGACGTCGCCGGTAAAGCGCCACATGCCCCAGGCGAGGGGGGAGACGAGAATGTCGCTCTTGCCGAGCGGGCGGGGCGTGGGATCGATGGTCAGCATGATGCCCTACCTAGACGTCAAGACGTTGGCGGCAATGCGCAAATCCCCGCCACCGCGCCCCGCCCGTCCGCGTGCCATGACCGGAACGCATAAGGACATGACAGAATATCGCTTGGCCGCGCCCGTAACGACAGGCAACGCGGGGCGTCCGCCGCCCTGGAGAACCGCCATGTCCCGCCGCCTGCCCGCCCTGCCCCTCTTCGCCGCCGCGCTGCTGGCCGCGCTGCCCGCCGCCGCGCTGCCGATGGAGCCGGGCGACCGGATCGACGGGTCGGCGGTGATCGAGAAGCTCGACCTCGCCACCCTGCCCGCCGGCAAGAGCCGGTTGTGGCTGCGGGTCGACGATAATGATGTCGGACAGGGCTATTATGTGCCGATCGTCGTGGTGAAGGGCGCGCGGCCCGGCCCCCGTTTCCTGCTGACCGCCGGCATCCATGGCGACGAACTGAACGGCATCGGCGTGATCCACCAGCTGGTTGAGGGGATCGACCCGGCGGTGCTGAAGGGGACGCTGATCGCCGTGCCGGGCCTCAACGCACCGGGGCTGCGCAATTCGACGCGGGCGTTCACCGGCAGCCACAATGGCGCGGGCGACAATCTCAACCGGCTGATCCCGCGCGATCCCCATGCCCATGGCGACGAGGGCAATGCCGCGCAGCGCTATGCCGGGCGGCTGTGGTCGCGCATCTTCATCGGCAATACCGACTTCGCGATCGACCTGCATACCCAGTCGCGCGGCGGCACCTATCCGGCGTATGTCTTCGTCGCGACCCCGCAGGCGAAGCGCATCGCGATGATGCTGCGCCCCGACAGCGTCTATGTGAATGCCGGCATCGATGGCGCGGTGGAGGATATGCTGAACGCCAATGCGATCCCCGCCGTCACCTATGAACTGGGCGGCGCGGAGGTGTTCGACAATGCGATGATCGCACGGGGCCTGCGCGGCGTGCGCAACGTGATGATCGACCGGGGAATGCTGCCGGGCAAGCCCGACCTGCGCGACGCCGAACCGTTCCTCGGCAATGTCGTCACCAATGTCGACAGCCCGCGCGGCGGGTGGGCGCAGGTGCGGGTGAGTCTGAACCAGTATGTGAAGAAGGGCGAGGTGCTGGCGATCGTCACCGATCCGTTCGGGCGGGCCGTCGCCACGCTGACCGCACCGCTCGACGCGCGGGTGGCCGGCATGGGCACCGATCCACGCACCCAGCCGGGCGACATGGTGGTGCGCCTGTTGTCGTGGGACGACAGCCTGCCGTGCAAGCGGGACGGTTGCCCGTCGACCGTCACGCCGGTGAAGGCGCGGTGAACCGTCCAACCTGAGTTGGACCATCCTTCCAAAACTCCCCTCGTACCCCGGCGGAGGTCGGGATCAGGTGGGCATACATTCCCAACCATCATCAACAGATGATGCCATTGCGTTTGTCCGCATCTCCCGGCGGGTCCAATAGGACCGCCGTGCGAACCGCCTGCGGGCGTGGCGCGATCCGGCGCCCGCCCGCCGGCGCAGTCCCGAATCGATGACAAGGAGCCGTCATGACCGATCCCCTGATGAACCTGTACAACCGCGCACCGATCGCGGTGGATCGTGGTGAGGGCGTGTGGCTGATCGATACCGAGGGGAGGCGCTATCTCGACTGCGTGGCCGGCATCGCCACCGACGCGCTGGGCCATGCCCACCCCGCGCTGGTCGCGGCGCTGACCGAGCAGGCGGGCAAGCTGTGGCATGTCTCGAACATCTTTCGCATTCCGGGGCAGGAAGCGCTGGCACAGCGGCTGGTGGACGCGTCGTTCGCCGATTGCGTGTTCTTCGCCAATACCGGCACCGAGGCGGTCGAATGCGCGATCAAGACCGCCCGCCGCTATCACCATGCGAACGGCCAGCCGGACCGGATCGACATCATCGGCTTTGCCGGGTCGTTCCACGGCCGCACCTATGCCGCGATCAACGCCTCGGGCAATGCCGGCTATATGGAAGGCTGCGGCCCGCGCCTGCCGGGTTTCGTAAAACTGTCGATCGATGACGCAGCGGCGATCGAGGCGGCCATCGCCAGCCCGACCACGGCGGCGGTGATCGTCGAGCCGGTGCAGGGCGAAGGCGGCGCGCGTGCCCTGTCGGGCGAATGGCTGCTGCGGCTGCGCGAGTTGACGCGGAAGCACGGCGTGCTGCTGATCCATGACGAGGTGCAGAGCGGCATGGGCCGGACGGGCAAGCTGTTCGCGCACCAGTGGTTCGACGGTGCCGCGCCCGACATCATGGCACTGGCCAAGGCTTTGGGATCGGGCTTCCCGGTCGGGGCCTGCCTCGCCACCACCGAGGCGGCCAAGGGCATGACGCCCGGCGTCCATGGTACGACCTTCGGCGGCAATCCGCTGGCGATGGCGGTCGGCATCGCTGCGTTCGACACGATCGCGAACGAGAACACGCTGGCCCATGCCCGCGCCGCCAGCGCCGATTTCTTCGACCGGCTGGAGGCATTGCGCAGCCGCTTCCCCGACGTCATCGCCGAAGTGCGTGGCAAGGGGCTGCTGATCGGGCTGAAGATGATCCCCAACAATCGCGAGTTCATGGGCGTAGCGCGCGACCACGGCATTCTGGTCGCCGGCGGGGGTGAGAATTGCGTACGCCTCCTCCCCTCGCTGCTGATCTCGGCCGAGGAGATTGTCGAGGCGGTTACCCGGCTGGAGGCGGCCTGCGTCGCGGTGCGCGGCATGATGGCGCAGGCGGCATGAGCGTGTTGACCTCCATCTGCCCAGCGACCGGCGAGACGGTCTGGTCCGGCGCCACCACGACTAAGGCCGATGTCAATGCGACGGTCGCCCGCGCCCGCGCGGCGTTCCGCGACTGGCGGCGGACATCGGTCGCGGAACGGGTCGCCATCGCCCGTGCCTATGCCGCCGTGCTGAAGGCGCGTACCGCCGACCTTGCCGAACTGATCGCCCGCGAAACCGGCAAGCCGTCGTGGGAAACCACGCAGGAAGTCGGCACGATGATTGGCAAGGTCGAACTGTCGATCGCTGCGCAGGCCGAGCGCGCCGGGGAAAAGCGCAGCGCGATGCCGTTCGGGGAATCGGTGCTGCGCCACCGGCCGCATGGCGTGATGGCGGTGCTGGGACCGTACAACTTCCCCGGCCATCTGCCCAACGGCCATATCGTCCCCGCGCTGCTGGCCGGGAATGCCGTGGTGTTCAAGCCGTCCGAACTGACCCCGGCGGTCGGCGCGGCGATGGCGGACGCTTGGGGCCAAGCCGGCCTGCCCGACGGCGTGCTGAGCGTCGTGCAGGGCGCGCGCGAAACCGGCGCGGCGCTGGTCGCGGCGGATATCGACGGGCTGTTGTTCACCGGATCGGCGACCACCGGCGCGCATTTCCGCCGTGCCTTTGCCGAGCGGCCCGACGTGATCCTCGCGCTGGAACTGGGCGGCAACAACCCGCTGATCGCGTGGGACGGCGATGTGACCGAGGTCGCGGCGCTGGTCGTCCAGTCGGCCTATATCACCACCGGACAGCGGTGTTCCTGCGCCCGCCGGCTGATCCTGCCGACCGGCGCATTCGGCGATGCGGTGATCGAGGCGGTCGCGGCGCTGATCCCGCGCATCCCCATCGGCCGCTGGGACGAGAACCCCTATATCGGCCCGCTGATCTCCGACGCCGCCGCCGCGACCGCCCGTGCGCAGGTCGCCGCGCTGGAGGCCGCCGGCGCCCGCGCCATCGTGCCGTTCGGCGGGATCGACGGGCGTAGCGCCGCCTTCGTCACGCCCGCGCTGCTCGACGTGACCGGCGTGGCGGTGCCGGATGAGGAGATTTTCGCGCCGGTGCTGCAAGTCACCCGCGTCGCCGATTTCGACGCGGCGGTCACCGTAGCCAACGATACCCGCTTCGGCCTGTCCGCCGGGCTGCTGACCGGCGACGATGCGTTGTGGGACCGCTTCGTGCTCGACGCGCGGGCCGGCGTGGTCAACCGCAACCGCCCGACCACCGGCGCGGCCGGTGCGCAGCCGTTCGGCGGGATCGGCGATTCGGGCAATCACCGCCCCAGCGCCTATTACGCCGCCGATTACTGCGCCTATCCGATGGCCAGTTTCGAGGCGGGCAGCGCGGCGGGCAATTGGGACGCGCTGAAGCCGGTATTGGGAGCCGACGCGGCGTGACGATCGTCCTGCGGGCGGCCGGCGGGAACGACCTGCCGGCGCTCTATGCCATGGCGCAGACCACCGGCGGCGGGTTCGTGAACCTGCCGCCGGACCGGGCCAAGCTCGGCGACCGGCTGGCCGCCGCCGATGCCGCCTTCGCGCGCGATACCGACCGTTTCGGCGTCGACCGCTTCCTGTTCGTGCTGGAAGACAGCGCGAGCGGCGCAATCCACGGCACCTGCCAGATCTTCTCGCACATCGGCACCGACGCGCCCTTCTACAGCTATCGCATCGACCAGCATGGCGCCGACCATGCCGTGCTGGGCCGGTCGGTCGATCACACCACGCTGACCATCTGCACCGACCATGCCGGGTGCAGCGAGGTCGGCGGGCTGTTCCTGCGCGCCGATGCCCGTGCGGGCGGCGCCGGCACCCTCCTCGCGCGCAGCCGCTATTTGTTCATCGCGATGCACCGCGCGCGCTTTGCCGATCGCACCATCGCCGAACTGCGCGGCGTGGTGGATGACGCGGGCGAGGCGCCGTTCTGGGACGGGATCGCCGCGCGCTTCTTCGGCATGGGCTTTGCCGCGGCCGATGCGTTCAATGCCGAGCATGGCACCCATGTGCTGGCCGGGCTGTTGCCGACCACGCCGGTCCTGCTGGCGATGCTGCCGGAAAGCGCGCGCGCCGTGCTGGGCGTGCCGCATCCCTCCGGCCGCCCCGCGCTGCGGCTGCTGGAGAAGGAAGGGTTTCGCCATGACGATTATGTCGACCTGTTCGACGGCGGCCCGACCGTGACCGCCGCGACCGACGACATCGCCACCGTCCGCAATGCGCGCACCGCCATCGTCCGCGCGGTGGGAAACGGCGATACCGCCACGCCCGTCATCGCCGCCGCCGGCCGGCTCGCCACCTTTCGCGCCTGTTTCGCGCAGGTCGCCGCGAACGACGATGGCGTGGCGATCGACCCCGACGCCGCCCGCGCGCTGAACGTCGAAATCGGCGCCCCCATTACCTATGCCCCGCGCTGACCCTATCTGCCCTGAGGTAGCCATGACCCCATCCTTCACCGCCCCCGACGCGATCCGCACCCGTTTTTCCGAAGCCATGTCGGCGATGTACCGTGCCGAAGTGCCGCTCTACGGCGACCTGCTGTCGATCGTGGCGGAGGTGAATGGCCAAGTGCTGGCCGACCGTCCCGAACTGGCGGCGGAGATGGCGTCGGCCGACGAACTCGACCGGCTGGACGTCGAACGCCACGGCGCGATCCGGCTGGGCACCGCCGCCGAACTCAGCATGATGCGCCGCGCCTTTGCGGTGATGGGGATGTATCCGGTCGGCTATTACGACCTGTCGGTGGCGGGCGTGCCGGTCCATTCGACCGCGTTCCGCCCGGTCGACGATGCCGCGCTCGGCGCCAATCCGTTCCGCGTCTTCACCTCGCTGCTGCGACTCGAACTGATCGAGGACGAAGGGCTGCGGGCCGAGGCGGAGGCGATCCTGTCGAGCCGCCGGATCTTTACCGACGATGCCATCCGCCTGATCGAAAAGGACGAGGCGCAGGGCGGGCTGGACGCCGACGATGCCGAACGCTTCGTGCTGGAACTGCTCGAAACCTTTCGCTGGCACGGCGATGCGCGGGTCGATGCCGCGACCTATGACCGGTTGCACGACACCCACCGGCTGATCGCCGATGTCGTGTCGTTCCGCGGGCCGCACATCAACCACCTGACCCCGCGCACGCTCGACATCGATGCCGCGCAAGTCGCGATGCAGGCGCGCGGCATCGATGCGAAGGCGGTGATCGAAGGACCGCCGCCGCGCGCCGTCCCGATCCTGCTGCGCCAGACCAGTTTCAAGGCGATCGAGGAGGACGTGACCTTCCCCGGCGACCAGCCCGGCCAGCACACTGCCCGCTTCGGCGAGATCGAACAGCGCGGCGCCGCGCTGACCCCCAAGGGCCGCGCGCTGTACGACCGGCTGCTGGCGATGGCGCGGGGGGATCAGGGGGCGCAAGGAGCGAGCTATACCGATCGGCTGGCGACCATCTTCGCGGCCTTTCCCGACACGGTCGACGCCTTGCGCGAACAGGGGCTGGCCTATTTCCGCTACGACCTGACCGACTGCGGTCGGCGCCTGATCGCGACCGGGGTACAGCCGGCGGGCGACATCGACGGCTGGCTGGCGGCGGGTTATGTCCGCGCCCTGCCGATCGTGTACGAGGATTTCCTGCCGGTCAGCGCGGCGGGTATCTTTCAATCGAACCTGGGCGGCACCGAACAGCGCAGCTATGCCGCATCGGCAGCACAGGCCGCGTTCGAGGATGCGATGGGCGACAAGGTGCAGGACGAACTGGCGCTCTATGCCGAGGCGGAGGCACGATCGATGATCGAGGTGCGCGAGGCATTGCGCGGGGCGGCGGCGGCCTGATGCCGGCGGTCGCCAACCTGCTGCGCCGCCTGCATCAGGCGGGCTTTGCCGGCGATGCCGAGGATGGCATCGGCGCGCGGCAGGTCGCGTCGACCGACAATTCGATCTATCAGGTGCGCCCGACCGCGATCGTCTATCCGCGCACCGGCGACGATGTGACGCTGCTGGTCCGCGAACTACGCGACACCGGTCTGTCGCTCACGCCAAGGGGCGGCAATACCGGGACCAATGGCCAGTCGCTGAACGACGGGGTCATCGTCGATTTCGCCCGTCATATGCGCGGGATCGGCGCGTTCGATCCGGATACCAACACCGTGACGGTCGAACCGGGCGTCGTGCTGGACCAGTTGAACGCCTTTCTGAAACCCCATGGCCGCTTCTTTCCGCCGATGGTGTCGACCGCCAGCCGCGCGACGATCGGCGGGATGGTCGCGACCGATGCGTCGGGCAAGGGATCGCGCCGCTGGGGCAAGACGTCGGACTATATCGTCGCGCTGGATGTGACCCTGTCCGACGGCACGCCATGGCGCGCCGAACCGATGACACGGGCGCAGGCGGAGGCGATCGCGGCGGGCAGCGGCATCGTCGCCGACATGCACCGCGAAGCACTGCGCATCGTGACGACCCGCGCCGACGACATCGCCGCGACCTTTCCGGCAATGAACCGGGGTCTGACCGGCTATAATCTGCAAAAGACGTGGGACGCCGCCGCCGACCGGTTCTTCCTTGGGTTTCTGCTCGCCGGGTCGGAGGGGACGCTGGCGATCACCCGCTCGATCACGCTGCGGGTGGCGCATAAACCGAAGAAGCGCGCGCTGGCGGTCCTCCGCTATGCCGCGTTCGACACGGCGATGCGCGACGTGCAGCGGCTGATCGCCGCCGATCCGGTTGCGGTCGAGATCCTCGACGACAAGGTGCTGGGCGTCGCGCGCAGCGACATCATCTGGGCAAGCGTCGAGGGGCTGCTGGGCGGCGCCAGCGATGCCCCCGTCGCGGCGATGAGCTTCGTCGAGTTCACCGCCGACGACGATGCGACCATCGACGCCGGCCTGCGCGCACTCGCCGACATCGGGCCGCAGGGCGACATGCGGATCGTCCGCGACGATACCGCGATCGGCAAGCTGTGGACCCTGCGCGAAAAGTCGGTCGGGCTGCTCGCCCGGCTGGGCGGCGCGCGGCAAGGGATACCGTTCGTCGAGGACACCGCCGTCCCACCCGAAAAACTCGCCGATTTCGTCGCCGAATTCCGTGCGCTGCTCGACGGCCATGGCCTGAACTATGGCATGTTCGGCCATGCCGATGTCGGTTGCCTGCACGTCCGCCCGTTCCTCGACCTGCGCGATCCCGCCCAGGCGGCGCTGATCCGCCCAATTTCCGACGCAGTGGCGCGGCTGACCAAGGCCTATGGCGGGTTGCTGTGGGGCGAACATGGTCGCGGCTATCGCGGCGAGTTCTCGCCGCTGTTCTTCGGCAGCCTTTACGGCGAACTACAGGCGCTGAAGGCGGCGTTCGACCCGCACAACCGCCTGAACCCCGGCAAGCTCGCCGCGCCTGCCGGGCAACCGATCGACCGGATCGACGGCGTGCCGTTGCGCGGGGAAGCCGACCGCCGGATCGACACGGCTCGCGCGAAGGCGTTCGACCGCGCCGTCGCGTGCAACGGCAATGGCGCGTGCTTCGCGTGGGATTCGCTCGACGTGATGTGCCCTTCCTACAAGGCGACGCGCGACCGCGCGCAGTCGCCCAAGGGTCGCGCTTCGCTGCTGCGCGCCTGGGCGCGACTGGATTCGATCGAGCGACCGACCCCGGCGGAAGTCGCCGAGCGCGACGCGATGGCCGCCGCCACGCAGGCCTCGCTCGCCACCTGCCTGTCGTGCAAGGCGTGTACGACGCTGTGCCCGGTCAAGGTCGACGTACCGACGATGAAGTCGCGCTTCGCCGAACGCCATTGGGCCAAACGCACCCGCCCGCTTCGCCACCGCGTCGTCGCGCAGATGGAGGCGATGCTCGCCGCCGCGCGCGCGTTGCCGGGCATCGCCAACCGGGTGGCCGACAGCGACCGGATGCGCGCGGCGCTGGAACGTACGCTCGGCTATGTCGACCTGCCCGCCTTCGCCGTCGCCGATCCGCACACCCTGCCCCCGGTCGTGTCGCGGGCTGCGATGAAGGCGCTATCCTCCGAGGCGCGGGCGAACACCGTCATACTGGTCGAAGACAGCTTCACCGCCAGCTTCGACGGCCCGCTCACCGCCGCCGCCGGGCGGGTACTAGCGGCGTGCGGCTATCACGTGCTGCGCCTGCCGCCGCGCAGCAACGGCAAGGTGCTGCACCTGCTGGGGATGCGCGACCGCTTCGCCCGCATCGCGCGCAAGCGGATGGCCGAGGTCCGCGCGCTCGCCGATCGGGGCGTGCAGCTGGTCGGGCTGGATGCCGCCACCGCGCTGATGTTTACCCAGGAATTTGCCGAGATGACCGGCGATAGCGTCGATGTCGCCGGGCTGGAAACCGTGCTGGCTGAGGCGGTGCGGCTGGGACGGGTGCCCGCGATCGCCGCCAAGCTCCCCCCGCAACGCCTGCTCGGCCATTGCACCGAACAGGCGCTGCGCCCGCAGGCGCTGGCGCTGTGGGCGGAAACGCTGGCCGGCTTCGGTATCGCTGCCCAGCCGACCAGGACCGGCTGCTGTGGCATGGCCGGGCTGTTCGGGCATGAGGCGGCGAACCAGCAACTGTCGCGCGACATCTTTGCGTTGAGCTGGTCGCAAGTGACGCAGGACGACGCGATGCTCGCCACCGGTTTTTCCTGCCGCTGCCAGACCAAACGCCTGACCGGCCGCCGCCCGCTGCATCCGGTGGAGCTGATCGACCGGGTGCTGGCGGGGTAGGCCCCTGTTCGTCATTCCCGCGAAGGCGGGAATCCATAGACGCCAACGTCTCGGCTGGAATCGCGACACCTGCGTATATGGACTCCCGCCTGCGCGGGAGTGACGAAGGAAGGCTACCGCCGCAACCGCGTCGCCAGCACCACCGCCGACATCGTCCGCCCGATCCCCTCCAGCCGCCCGATCGCGTCGATCACGTCGTTCAGCCGCTCCAGGCTCGGCGCCTCGACCATCGCGATCAGGTCATATTCGCCGGCGATGGCGTACAGCCCGGTCAGCTCCGGAATCGCCGCCAGCGCCTCGTTCGTCTCGATCAGCAGCTTGGGCAGCGTCGTCATCATCACGTGCGCACGCACCATGCGGCGGTCGTGCGCCTCGCCCAGCCGCACGGTATAGCCGTCGATCGTGCCGTCCTGCTCCATCCGCGCGATGCTGGCATAGACATGCGCGCGCGAGACGTTGAGCACATGCGCCAGTTCCGACACCGGCACGCGCGAATCCTGCCGGAGCAGCGCCAGCAACCGCGCGTCCAGCTCGCGCTTCGAACCGTTCGGATTATCGGCCGACATCCATTTCTCCCGCATAGATGCCGGTACGTGGGGGTTGGTCATCCGACACGCTACCACGATACATGCCATCGGTGTTCATCGCGAAGGCGATGTGTCCGCTACCGTCCATCGCGATCAGGCCGCCATCGCCGCCGATCTCGCCCACTTCGCCGATCGTGTCGCTGGCCGCCGCGCCGATGTCCTGCCCCTTCCACTGCACCCGGTCGCACAGCTGGCGCGCCGCGACCTGCCGGATGAAGAACTCGCCGGTGCCGGTCGCCGACACCGCGCAGGTCTTGTCCATCGCATAGGTGCCAGCACCAATGATCGGTGAATCGCCGATCCGGCCCCAGCGCTTGCCGGTCAGCCCCCCGGTCGAGGTCGCGGCGGCCAGATGCCCGCGCTGGTCGCGCGCCACCGCGCCGACCGTGCCAAAGCGGTGGGTCCGGTCGAGCGCGGCGTGATCCTCGTCGCGCTTCCACTCCAGATACTCCCGCCAACGCTTGTCGGTGCGGAAGTAGGACGGGTCAACCTGCTCCACCCCCTGTTCGCGCGCGAACTGGTCCGCACCCGCCCCGGTCAACAGGACATGGCGGCTATGCTCCATCACCGCGCGCGCCAGCACGACCGGGTTCTTGGTCGCGCTCACCCCGGCCACCGCCCCGGCACGCAACGTCGCGCCGTCCATGATCGCCGCGTCGAGCTGGTTCTTCCCGTCCGCATCGAACACCGCCCCACGCCCGGCATTGAAGTTCGGATCGTCCTCCAGCACGCGCACAGCGGCCTCGACCGCATCGAGGCTGGAGCCACCCTTCGCCAGCACCGCCGACCCGGCGGTCAGCGCGGCGTTCAGCCCGGCGCGATAGGCGCGATCCTGTTCAGGGGTCAGCGACCCCCTGGGGATCACCCCCGCCCCGCCATGGATCGCCAGCGACCAGTGGCCGCCGGGCGGCAACGGCGCGTCGATCAGCTTCCCCGCCACCACCTTCGCCGTGCCGACGAACGCCGGCGTCGGCACGGTCAGTCTGTTCAGGTCGATGGTGCCGCCGGGCGCGATGCCGGTGACGCGGATATTGGCCCAGTCGAGCGGCTTGCCCTTCATCAGCACCGGCACCCCCTGCGGCTGGACCAGCCAAGCATGGGTGTTCGCCGGCCCACGATAGGTCGCGCGGCCATCGGCATCGACGCACAGCGCGCCCTTTTCATCGACGCCCAGCCCGATCGCGGTCGGGTCGCCGGTCGCCCGCGCCTTCGCGACGAACGCGATCAGCCGCCCCAGCCGGTCGCGCTGGTTGAAATGCGTGTCGGTGACGACATGCGCCAGCCGCGGCATGTGCAGGAAATCGCGCACCAATGTCACCGCATCGCCCGCCGGATCGGACAGCGCCTTGAACGAATCGATGCTGCCCCCGTCGGTCGCGCCATAGGCAGTGCCGCCCAGCACGGCGAGGCCCGCGCTGGTCCCCGCGATCGGCTTGCCCGCCGCGACATGCGCGTCGAGTGCCTTCGCGACCGGCGTCCCCTGCCAGAACCGCACATATTTCGCCTGATCGCCGCCCGCCAGGAAGATGCCGTCGGCCTTCGCGATCGCCGCCAGCGCGCGGGGATCGGTCGATGCGGCGCGGTCGGTGAACAATATGGTCGATACCGATGCGACGCCCGCCATCTCGGCGAACATCTCGCGCCCGCCCTCGCCATCGCCCGACGCGCGCAGGATCAGGATGTGGCCGTATCCCGCCTTCTTCGCGAACCACGCGAACGCCTGCTTGTCCCAGTCGCCGCCGCCCATCAACATCAGCCCCTGCGACGGTACGGCACGGCGGGGTTTCGCCGGATCGCCGGTCACGAAAAAGCGCGCGCCCTCCACGGTCGCGGCCGCCTGTCGTGCCGTCGCCATCGGGACGACGCCGGTAATTCCCCCGCATATCAATGCGATGCCCAACCCATAGTGTCGCAAGGCCACACTCCCCATCAAATTACCATCATGCTCACTCAACATGACGTTTTTATGTTTCAATATGTCAAAAGTCCATGCCATTATGATTGCGTATCGGGGCATGAATTGGGAGTATTATAATGCGGGGGAACAGGGTCGCACGCTGGCTGGCGGGTACGGGGATGATGGCGATGGCCGGCAGCGCGATGGCGCAGGACCTGCCGTCCACCACCCCCACGGCGGACACGTCGGAGGAAATCGTCGTCCTCGGGTCGCGCATCCCGCGCGTGCAGAAGGAAGGCCCGGCACCGGTCACCGTCGTCACGTCCGAGGACATCTTGAAGGGCGGCTTCCTCAGCGTCCCCGACGTGCTGCGCAGCCTGACCCAGAATAGCGGCGAGACGCAGGGCCAGCAGAGCGCCTCGGGCGCCAGCTTCAGCCCCGGCGCGCAGCAGGTCGACCTGCGCGGGCTTGGCCCCAACCATACGCTGGTGCTGGTCAATGGCCGCCGCATCGCCGACTTTCCGTTGCCGTTTCAGGGCAACAGCAACTTCACCGACATCTCGAACATCCCCGTCGGCCTGATCGACCGGGTCGAGGTGCTGAGCGGCAGCGCTTCGGCGATCTATGGCTCCGACGCGATCGCCGGCGTCGTCAATTTCCAGCTGAAGACCAAGCCCGACGGCACCCGCATCGACCTGCGCTACAGCGATACCGAACATGGCGGCGGCGAAGCGTATCGGTTGATGGCGTCGACCGGCTGGGAAACCGGCGGCTTCCACGGTGTCGCGGGGATCGAGTTCCTCAACCAGCGTCCGCTGTGGCAGTATCAGCGCAAGCGGCAGGATTCGACCGCCGACAACCCCACCACCGCGACCCCGCTGGCGCAGCGCACCTTCCTGCGCGCCGACGAAGACGCGAACTATATCGATCCGGGCCAGGCGACCTGCAGCGCGCTCTCGTCGCTCAACCAGGGCACGATCTATTACGCCAACCGTCGCCGCTATGGCCGCTTCTGCGGCAGCAACGAATCGGTCGCGTTCGGCACGATGATCTCCGACCGCAAGTCGGTCACCGCCTATAGCGCGATGGGCTATGACCTGGGCGGCGGCACCGAACTCTTTGCCGACCTGCAATTCAGCGTGTCGAAGCTAAAGCTCTTCCGCCGCGCCAAGAGCTGGTATTATGTCTCGCCCGACGGCAATGAAGAGGGCACCTTCTTCAACCCGAACCTGTCGCCCGACGACACCGACAGCGGGTTGCAGCTCGACAACTGGACGCGCCAGTTCACGCCGGAGGAAATCGGCGGGTTCAACAACGGCATGACCCGCAACCGTTCGATCACCTTCAACATCACCCCCGGTATTCGCGGCCAGTTCGGCGCGAACGACAAGTGGAAGTACGAAGTCTCGTTGAACCACGCGCAATATACCTCGCGCGTGACCTTCCCCGAAATCGTCATCTCCAAATCGAACGCGCTGTTCCTGGGCCAGCAGCAGGGCGTCGATCCGGTCACCGGCTATGCGATCTTCAACGCCGATGTCCGCCGCCTCTACAAGCCGCTGACGCCGGAGGAATATCGTTCGATCTCGGTCGATTCGCTCTACAAGCCGCGCTCGTGGACCGACACGTTGGCCGGATCGCTCAACACCACCGACCTGTTCCAGCTGCCCGCCGGCCCGGTCGGCTTCGCGTTCGTCGCGGAGGCGGGCAAGCAGGGCTACGACCTCAACCCCGATCCGCTGACGCTGACCAACTATTATGTCGGGCTGGTCGATTCGGACGGCAGCGGGTCGCGCAGCCGCTGGGGTCTCGGCTATGAATTCCGCGTGCCGGTGCTGTCGTTCCTGCAGCTCAGCACCGCCGGCCGCTATGACAGCTTCCACATCGCCGGCAATAATTTCGGCCGCTTCACCTATAATATCGGCAGCGAACTGCGCCCGACCCGGCGGCTGTTGCTGCGCGCCGCCTATGGCACCGGCTTCCGCGCGCCCGACCTGAACTATGTGTTCCGCGGGCCGGGCAACACCCACCCCTCGGCCACCGACTATTATCTCTGCCGCGTCGAAGAGCCGAACGAGACGATCGGCGATTGCAGCTATTCCGACCAGACGATCATCGCCCGCAAGACCGGCAATCGCCAGCTGCAGCCCGAAACCTCGACCTCGCTGAACGCCGGGATCGTGTGGCAGCCGTCGAACCGGATCGACCTGTCGGTCGATTATTTCCGGGTGAAGATGAAGGACCAGGTGCGCGACATCAGCATCGATTCGGTGCTGCGCGACGAATCGCGCTGCCGTGCGGGCGGCGGGGCCGACGCGTCGTCGCCGACCTGTCGCGACGCGCTCGCCCGCGTGATCCGCTATACCAGCGGCGCGCTGGCCGGGCAGCTACAGGCGGTGGCGGTCAACCCGATCAACGTCGCGGAGGAAACCACCGACGGCATCGACATCGCTGCCAACCTGCGCCTGCCGACCGCCGCGATTGGTGAGTTCACCCTGTCGGGCGGCTATACCTATGTCTTCAACCACACCGTGCGCCAATATCCGGGCGACCCGATCATCAACAAGTTCGCGCTCGACAGCAATTTTGACATCCCGCGCGACAAGGGCACGGCCAGCCTGACGTGGAGCCTCGGCGATTTCTCGACCACGCTCACCGGGTTGCGACTGGGCAAACTGCCCAATTACGATCAGGACGCCTTCATCAAGGAAAGCTACCTGTTCAACCTGTCGGCGCGCTACGACCTGAACGATCGGCTGCGCCTGACCGGCACCGTCACCAACCTGCTCGATCAGGCGCCCGGCCGCGACCCGACCTATGCGTCCTATCCCTATTACGACATTTCGTGGTTCGACGGCATCGGCCGCAGCTATGCGGTGCAGCTGACGTGGAAGATGGGGGGACGGCCGCTCTGATCGGAAGCCCCCTCCGCTAACCCTTCGCCACAAACGTCGCCCCAGCGCAGGCTGGGGCCTCAACCGGCTCCTGCCGCGCCCTTTACCGGGAGATCCCAGCCTGCGCTGGGATGACGTTCGCGGCTTCACGCCTCCGCCCCGGCCTCCTCCAGCAACCATTGCCGGAACCGGTCGAACAACGGGCTGTGGCTGCTGCTGCGCGGCCACACCAGATAATAGGCTTCCGACGCACTCAGCGTCACGTCGACCGGGGTGACCAGCGCCCCCGATGCCAGCTCCGGCCGGATCAGGAACGACGGGATCAGCGCCATGCCCATCCCCGCCGCCGCGGCATGGGCCAGCATCAGGAAATGTTCGTACACCGGCCCCTCGCCGATCGCGGCATCGGCCAGGCCGGCGGCGGCGAACCAGCGCCCCCACGCATCGGGCCGCGCCTCCAGCGCCAGCAACGGATGCGCCAGCAGGTCGGCGGGCGTCGCCACCGGGTTGCGCGCCAGCCAGTCGGGCGAACACACCGCCACGACATCCTCATGGAACAGCAGCGCATGGTCCGCCCCCGGCCAGTCGGGCAGGCCGAAATGGATCGCCGCGTCGAACCGTTCCTCGGCGAAATCGAACGGATAGGATCGCGCGGCGAAGTTCACCAGCAATTCGGGATGCCGCGCGGTCAGCCCCGGCAGGCGCGGCGCCAGCCAGCGCATCCCGAAACTGGGCAGGGTCGCGATGGTCAGCGCGCGGTCGGCGACCGGGGTCAGCAACCGTCGCGTGGCGCTGCGCACCTTCTCGACCGCCGGCCCCACCGCCTCGGCATAGGCCAGCGCCGCCGGGGTCGGCGTCACCCGCCGCCCGCGCCGCTCGAACAACGCCACCCCCAGCCAGTCCTCCAGCAGCGCGATCTGCCGGCTGATCGCGCTCTGCGTCAGCGCCATCCGCTTGGCCGCGCGCGAAAAGCTGCTCGTCTCCACCGCCGCGAGGAAACTGGCGAGCGCGGGCAGCGGGGGGAGTTCGCGGCGATGGACGTCGTGATGATCGCTGGGCATGAAGGGCGAACCAGAATGGGTGGAGTTGCGGCACGAAGAAGCTGGCAGTCCAGGTCCGTTACAGCAAGCCCATCATGCGTAACAGGCATCAACGGCCACCCCTCGCCCACTCCCCATCCCACCCACCCCGTTCGGTTCGAGCAGCTTCGAGCTTGTCGAGAAGCGGCAGTCGAGAACGCCCTGTTCGGGGCAACCCCTTCTCGACTTCGGTTCTCGACAGGCTCGAAGCAAACGGGGGCGCTAAGGGGAAGCGCCCCCGTACCCTTCCGCGCCGCCACGGACCTCCACCCCCAAGCCGACCGTTACCCCCGTTCCCATCATCCCGGAGCCGCCCATGTCGCACCCCCGCCCCCTCCTTGGCCTGTTCGCCGGCATCGCCGCCGGTGTGATCGCGTCGGCCGCCATGGCCGCGTTCCAGTCCGCCGCCACCAAACCGTTCGGCATGGACCAGAGCGACGACGACCCCGCGACGGTCAAGGCCGCCGACAAGGTCGCGATCGCCACCACCGGGGAACAGGTGCCCGACGCGTATCGCGAACCGGCGGGACAAGCAGTCCATTACCTCACCGGCGCGGCGCTGGGCGGGCTGTACGGCGTCCTCACCGAATATCGCCCGCAGGCCTCGGCCGGGTTCGGCAGCGCCTATGGCCTCGCCACGTCGCTGCTGCTCGACGAAGCGACCGTGCCGGCGGTCGGCCTGGGCAGCGCGCCATGGGACACGCCCGCTACGACCCATGCTTACGGGACGCTGGCGCATCTGGTGTTCGGGGTGACGCTGGAGGGCGCGCGGTCGTTGCTGGGCGGGCGGAGGGGATAAGGCGCTTTCCGGACTTGTAACCGTTTGCCTTCCCCGGACCGATCCCTTTTGCCCTCACCCATCCCGTTTGCTTCGAGCGCAGGTTCGAGCCTGTCGAGAACCGAAGTCGAGAAGGGGTTGCCCCAAGCGACCCGTTCTCGACGAGGGTCGGGTCGGATTGTCCCCCGGACAATCCTGAACCATGCGGGGCATGGTTCACCCGACCCTCTTCTCGACAAGCTCGAAGCTGCTCGAACCGAACGGGTGGTGTGGGGACACCCCTACCCCGCCAGCACCACCTCACCCACCTCGATCACCGGCACCTCCCACGGATGCGCCGCGACGATCGCCGCCAGTTCCCGCGCAATATCCGCGCCCTGTGCGGCATAGCTCTTGACCACCACGGTCGGCACCACCGCCGGCTCGCCCGCGCGACCGGTCGTCGGGACCGCATCCGCCTGCGGGACGAAGCTCTCCAGCCCGAAGCCCAGTTCGAACACCCCGCGATACGGCCCGATCGCGCCCAGCACGTCGCTGCCCCGGATCACGCCGACCACCGCGCGCAGCACCGCATCGTCGGCCAGCGCCGCCGCCTCGCCGGCCTGCAACCGCGCCAGCACATTGGCCGATACCGGGCAATGGACCCGCACCACCTGCATCGGCGTCACAGCAGCAGCCAGTCGTTGCGGGTCCGCTTGACCTCGCCCCCGCCCTGCCGCCGCGCCAGTTCGGTTTCGGCGGTGAAGCGCACATCCTCGTCGCGATCGCCCAGGAACCCGTCGAGCGAATCGTCGTCGATCTCGGTCCATGCCCGCCCGCGATCGGGGCCATAGCGCACGCGCGGCAGCAATCCGGGCTGGCGCGACCAGTCGAGCAGCTGCGCGATCGACGCCTCGTTCAGCATGTCGCGCAGGTGGAATGCGGTGACATAGGCGTCGGGAAACGCCCGGTGTGCCGGCAAGCCCCGCTCATGCTCCATGCCCTCAGGCTTGCGCCAGTAGCGCAGCATCTGGTTGGAAAAGCCCGGCGAATCCGGCCACAACCGCATCGCGCACTTCCACGTACAGATCCAATCGGCCCCGTGCGTCAGCTGCGCGGTGCAGAATTTCTGTTCGAAATCCGCCCGATGCGCCGCCAGCGCGATGCGGCGGGGATAGGGGTCCAGCACCCGCCGCGCGATGTCCTGCCACCACGGCGCGTCCGCCACCTGTTCGTCGAGGATGTGATGCACCGCCTGCGTCACCGGCGGGATCGGGCGGCCGGGATTGACGAAATGCTGTCCGCCCTCGCCCGACAATTCCCAGCGGCCATCCTCGCCCAGCGCCACATCCTGCCAGCCGACCTCGCACACGCCATGCGCCGGCGGGGCCTGCCCCGTGGTTTCGAGGTCGACGACACGGATGATCTGCGCTTGGGCCATGGGTTCCAGATGGCGCGTCCGGCGCGGAAAAGCCACCCCGGTGGAGGACGAACCGCCCTACCCCCGCGCCACCCCCGACGCCGCCAGCTGCGCATCGACCGCCGCCAGCAACCGCTGCAATCCTGCTTCGTCGCGTGCCTCGGCCCGTGCGGTCAGCACGTCCTGCGTGTTCGACGCGCGCAACAGCCACCAGCCGTCCGCCGTCGTCACCCGCGCGCCATCGGTCGTGTTCACCTCGGCCCCCGCCGCCTGCAACCGCACGAGCACTTCGTCGATCACCGCGAACTTGCGCTCCTCGCTGACCCGGAAGCGCAGTTCTGGCGTGTTAACCATTTCCGGCATCGCATCGCGTAATTCGGTGAGCGACCGCCCGCTCAGATGGATCGCGCGGATCAGCCGCACCGCGCCATAGGGGGCATCGTCGAACCCGTAATCGTCGCCCCCGAAAAAGATATGCCCCGACATTTCGGCGGCCAGCGGCGCGCCGGTCTCGCGCATCTTGGTCTTCATCGGGCTATGCCCGGTCTTCCACATCAGCGGCGTGCCGCCCAACTCGGCGATGCGGTCGAACAGCGCCTGGCTGGCCTTCACGTCCGCAATGATCGTGGCGCCGGGCGTTTCCTTCAGCGCCGGTTCGGCGAGGATCGCGAGCAGCTGGTCGCCCCACAGCACCCGCCCCTTGGCATCGACCGCGCCGATCCGGTCGCCATCCCCGTCGAAGGCCAATCCGAAATCGAGCTGCTTTTCCGCGACAAGTCGTTGCAGATCGGCCATATTTTCGACTTCGGTGGGATCGGGATGGTGGTTCGGAAAATGTCCGTCGACTTGTGTGAACAACAGGTGATGCTCGCCCGGCAACAGCTGGACCAGCCGCTCGATCACCGGCCCGGCGGCGCCGTTGCCGGCGTCCCAGCCGATGCGATAGCTGCCCCCGGCATAGCCCGCGATCAGCCGGCCGACATAGGTGTCGGTGAAATCATGGTCCGAAACGGCGCCTTCCCCGTCGTCCCATTCGCCCGCCGCCGCCATCGCCCCGATCCGCTGGATGTCGGGACCAAAGAACGGACGCCGCTGCATCACCATCTTGAAGCCATTATACTCGGCGGGATTATGGCTGCCGGTTATCTGTATGCCGCCATCGACCTCCAGCACCGCCTCGGCATGATATAGCATCGGCGTCGGGGCCAGGCCGATACGGACCACGTCGACCCCGCTCGCGGTCAGCCCCGCGACCAGCGCCCCCTCCAGCTCGGGCGACGACAGCCGCCCGTCGCGGCTGACCACCACCCGCGTGCCGCCCGCGCGCCGCAGCAGCGTGGCGAAACACCGCCCGATCGCCCGCGCATCCGCCACCCCCAGCGTCCGCCCGACGATGCCGCGAATGTCGTACTCGCGCAGCGAACTCGGGTGGAAATTGTGGGACATAGGTCGATCCTGCCGGTTTCGGGGCCGGCGACCTTATGCGCAAGCGTCGAGTAGAGGAAGATAGGGGTTCGCGCGGAGGCGCGGAGACGCGGAGGAGGTCGCGCCAAGTGCGAGCCTTCCGCGATCGGGAGACTCCATTCCCTGTTGCATCCATGGCGTGAGGCCGCTGGCGCGGGGGACGTTGCGTCGGACGCAAACCCTCCGCGTCTCCGCGCGAACCCCTATCTTCTAATGCCGCAGCCGCCCCAACAGCACATCGCGCGCCGCATTGATCCGCCGCGCCAGATCGGCCGACCCGCCCCGGTCAGGATGCACCGCCTGCATCAGCCGCCGGTGCGCCGCGCGAATCTCGCCCACCTTGGCATCGGCGCCCACCCCCAGGATCGCCCGCGCCTCCGCCTCGCTCCCGACCTTTTTCGGCTTGGCGCGCAGCCACAGCCAGAAGGCGACCAGCAGCGACAGGATCAGGACCAGCTTGACCATAATCCGTCAGACGACGAGCGGCGAACCGGCCGGTTCGGGCAGCTGCAACCCGCCCATCATCTCGCGCAGCTCCTGCCGTGCGGCGACATGCGCCAGCCCCATCTCGCCCAGTTCGTTGCGGTCGAGCATCGTCAGGCCCGACGGAAACAGCTCGCGATAGATCACGCGCTCGGACAGGCCCGGCGTCACGCGGAACCCGACCCGCTTCGACAGCGAATTGATCGCCTCCGACACGCGGCGCATGTTGCGCGCCTCGATATGCTGCAACCGGTTGCGCAGCACGACCCAGTCGATCGTCGACCCGTCGATCTTCGCGCGGTGCTTGCGCGTTTCCCAAATCAGTTCGGAATAGAAGGACGGGCGCGTCACCTTGAACGTGTCCGGATCGACCTGCCCGATCAGGTCGAAATCGACGAAGCTGTCGTTCATCGGTGTGACCAGCGTGTCGGCGTTCGTCACCGCGATCCGTGCGAAGCGATCGTCGCGGCCCGGCGTGTCGATCACCATATATTCGGCGTTCTCGCCCAACCGCCCCAGGCAGTCGTTGAACCACGCCATGCTTTCGCCGTCATGGGTGTCATAGACCGGCATCGGCAGGTCGCGGCCGGTGCGCTTGATCGTCTCGGCCCGGTTGTCGAGATAGCGCCCCAGCGTCCGCTGGCGATGGTCGAGGTCGAGACAGGCGACACGCGCGCCCTTTGCGGCCAGCGCGATGGCGACGTGAACCGCCGTCGTCGACTTGCCGGTGCCGCCCTTTTCATTGGCGAACACGATGACGTGCAACCGATCCGAAGCTTCGTCCAAAGCGCACTAACCCAAGCTTGTTGATCCGTAGCGGCTTGCCCCATAGAAGCCGCCTCCCCCGTCCATATCGAAGGGCCATCGGCCGTGCAAATTATCCGTCGACTGGAGGCGCTGCGTGAAGCGCTTGGCCACTATGCCGAAAATGGCGAGGCCGTGGCGCTGGTGCCGACCATGGGCGCGCTCCACGCCGGGCACATGGCGCTGGTCGACGCCGCCCGCCGCCTCGCCCCGCGCGTCGTCGTGTCGATCTTCGTGAACCCCAAGCAGTTCGGCCCGAACGAGGACCTCGCCCGCTATCCCCGGCGCGAGGCGACCGACGCACAGATGCTGACCGAAGCCGGCGTCGACCTATTGTGGGCGCCCGAGCTCGAGGAAATGTACCCCACGGGCTTCGCCACCAACATCAGCGTGGGCGGCGTGAGCGAGGTGCTGGACGGCGCGCATCGCCCCGGCCATTTCGACGGCGTCGCGACCGTCGTGGCGAAATTGTTCGGGCAGGTCCGGCCGAGCGTCGCGCTGTTTGGCGAAAAGGATTTCCAGCAGCTGGCCGTCGTCCGCCGGATGACCGCCGACCTCGACCTGGGCGTGGAGATCGTCGGCGTGCCGACCCAGCGCGAGGATGACGGCCTCGCTCTCTCCTCGCGCAACATCTATCTCGACGATGACGAACGCGCCCGCGCCGTCACCCTGCCGCGCGCGATGGGCGTCGCCAAGCGCGCGATCGAGCGCGGCGACGACGTGGCGACCGCCCTGTCCGCCGCCATCGCCACGCTGACCCGCGCCGGGTTCGAACCGGACTATGTCACGCTGGTCGATGCCGAGACGCTGCGCGATCCGGTCCGCGGCCACCCCGCCCGCCTGCTCGCCGCCGCCCGGTTGGGCACGACGCGGCTGATCGACAATATCGCGGTGGAGTTCGAGTAAGCCTGAAACGTCACCCCAGCGAAGGCTGGGGTCTCCCCGTTGGGACGCACGCCCTTCGCCAGAAGAAGAACGGGTTCACGCGGAGGCGCGGAGACGCGGAGCGGGTGCGTTCGCGGCGACCGCTCGCGATCGGGAGACCGTCGCGTTCGCTGCCCCCGGCGGTGAGGCCGCTGGCGCGGGGGAGGTTCATGCGAACGCAACCCCTCCGCGCCTCCGCGCCTCCGCATGAAAAACCTTCTACCCCCGCGCCAACATCCACAAAGCCATCGCCACCATCAGCACATTTTCCAGCAGCGACACGAACCCCAGCGGCACATTGCTATTCCCGCCGACGCACGCGCATTTCAGCGAACGCTTGTCGATATAGACCGCCTTCACCACCGACACCGCGCCGATCGTCCCGATCACCAGCGCGACGGGGATCGCGATCCACAGCAGCGCCCCGGCGATCATCAGCACCCCCGCCAGCCCCTCGGCCCATGGATAGACCCACGCATAGCGCACCACCCGCTGCGCCAGCAGGTCATAGTTCAGGAACCCGTTGGCGAACCCGTCGATGTCGCGCAGTTTCTGAAGCGATAACAGGCACATGGCGATACCGACGAACCATTCGCCCGCCCGCATCGTAAGGGCATCCCCGAACGCCGAAAAGCTCGCCGCCCCGGCGATCGCCGCCGCCATGCCGAAGATCGCCGCTACGGGCGCATAGGTCGTCGCCTTGGGATCGCGGACCTTCAGCCCCAGGAACCGGCGCAGATCGTCATGCCCGCCGATCCGCCGCCCGTCGACGAACGTCTGCGGCGTGGTCTTCACGTCATGCTCGACCTTGAACGCATCGACCGCGTCGCGCGTCGTCAGATGCCGGTCGTCGACGGCATAGCCATGCCGCTCGAGCAGATCGAGCGCCCGCCGCCCGAACGGGCAGACATGGTCGGGCATCACCATGCGATACAGGGTAGCGATCTTCGCCATGCATCCTCCTTACCGGTACGATATGGGGTACGCAGGCGGCGCGGGAAGCCCGCAGGCGGCGCTTTCCTACATGGGGCCAGCCTGTCAGGCTCCGGCGGTTCCTTGACATCGCCGACCTTACCACCGACCCCTACCATACCCGCCACAAGCGGGAGGCCGGACGCTACCCACCTCACGCCATATCTGTATTTGTCGTACCCCCGCGCAGGCGGGGGTCCAGGGCCACGAACGCCACGCCGATGCCAGACAACCCTGGATCCCCGCCTGCGCGGGGATACGCCGGTACGCAAAACGCCACGAGTGTGAACTTTGTGAACTTCTGCCAAAAACCGTTGCTTTTCAACCGCCCGTCACGGGCAAAGCCCGTGCCGTCGGACGGCGCTTTCCGCGCCGCCGGCCGGCCGCGCCTTGGTCGGCTTGGCCCAGCTGCGCTAGCCCTCGCCCGGCGCGGCAAGTGTGAACTTCGTGAACTTTGGCCTACCCGCTATTCCGCAACGCGGTCGCTATAGCATTGATCGACAACAGGATTCCCTCGCCGATCCGCGCATCCGCCTCACCCGCACGATGCCGCTTGAGCAGTTCGATCTGGAGCAAATTCAGCGGCTCGATATACGGCGTGCGCAGGCGGATCGATGCCTCCAGCGCCGGGCTCTTTTCCAGCAACCGGGTCTGGCGCGTGACCGACAGCAGCCCGTCATGGGTCGCCTGCCAGCCGCCCCGGATGCGGCCGAAGATCGCCTCCGACAGCGCCTTGTCCTCGACCAGGCCCGCATAGCGCGCCGCCACGTCCATGTCGGACTTGGCCAGCACCATCTCCATATTGGCCAGCGTCGCGGCGAACAGCGGCCAGGCGCTGGCCATCTCGCGCAGCAGCCCCTTGTCCTCGAACCCGGTCAGCGCGGCGCCGACACCGTACCAGCCCGGCAGCATGATCCGCGCCTGTGCCCAGCTGAACACCCACGGGATCGCGCGCAGATCCTCGATCGCGTCGGACTTCTTACGGCTGGCCGGACGCGACCCGATCTTGAGGCCCGCGATCTCGGCGATCGGCGTCGCCTGGCGGAAGAAGGTCGTGAAGCCCTCGGTCCCGTATACCAGGTCGCGATAGGTGCGGAACGCGGTGTCCGACAGCTTGTCCATCGCCGCGGCAAAGCGCGCCGCATCGGGCGGCGACAGCAGCTCCGGCTCGAGGCTGGCGAGCAGCGTCGCCGACGTCATCGCTTCCAGATTGGTCACCGCACTGTCGCGCGTGCCGTATTTGGCGGCGATCACCTCGCCCTGTTCGGTGATGCGGATGCGGCCCTGCACCGTGTCGTGCGGCTGCGCGCGGATCGCGGCGAACGACGACCCGCCGCCGCGCCCCACCGCACCGCCGCGCCCGTGGAACAGCTGCATCCCGATGCCGGCCTCCTCGAACACCGGCGCCAGCGCGGTCGATCCCTTCGACAGCTGCCAGGTGGAGGTGAGATACCCGCCATCCTTGTTCGAATCGGAATAGCCGATCATCACTTCCTGATGGCCGCGCTTGCGCGCGATCGCGGCGACCTCGGGCAGGGCCAGCCACTTGGCCATGATCTCGGGCGCGGCCTCCAGATCGGCGACCGTCTCGAACAGCGGGATCGCCATGATATGCGCCTGCGGGGTCTCGCCCGGCACGTACAGGCCGCTTTCCTTCAGCAGCAGATGGACCTCCAGCAGGTCCGACACCGACTGCGCCATCGACACGATATAATGGCGGATGCACTCGCGGCCATAGCGGGCATGGGCGGCGGCGGCTTCGCGCAGGATCGCCAGTTCGGACGCGGTCTGCTCCGAATAGTCGGCATAGGGGCTGACCAGCGGACGCGGGCTTTCCAGCTCGCGGCGCAGCAGCGCGACCCGCGCCTCCTCGTCCAGCGCGACATAGTCCGCCTCGACCCCGGCGACCTTGAGCAGCTCGGCGACGACGCTCTCATGGATCACGCTGTTCTGGCGCATGTCGAGCGTGGCAAGGTGGAAGCCGAACGTCTCCACCGCGCGGATCAGCCGCCCCAGCGCCCCACCGGTCGACAGCGGGCCGTTGCCTTCCTGCACCAGCCCGCGCGCCAGCGTCGCGAGGTCGGCGCGGAAGGCGGCGGGGTCGGCATAGGATTCGCCGGTCAGGTTGCCCGGACGCGGCGCGACCTTGCCGGTCAGTTTCTGATACGTCGCGGCCAGCCGCGCATAGACGCCGCTGATCGCCCGGCGGAACGGTTCGTCGGCACGGGACAGGGCATTGTCGCCGCTCTTGTCGGCCAGCGCGGCGATCGCGTCGTCGACCGCGACATGCTCGGTCGAGATCGACAGCTCGGCGCCCAGGCTGTGGAGCTGGTCGAGATAATAGCCCAGCACCGCCTCGGCCGCCTTGGCCAGCGCGAGGCGCATCGCGGCGGCATCGACGAACGGGTTGCCGTCGCGGTCGCCGCCGATCCAGCTGCCGGGCTTCAGGAACGATGGCGGCCGCTCGCCCAGCACCCGCTCCCATCGGGCGTAGAGCGCGGGCAGCGTCGGCAGGAACACGTCGCGCAGATAGCTGAGCGCCGTCTCGACCTCGTCGGCGACGTACAACCGCTCGCGCCGCAGCACACGGGTCTGCCACAACAGCGCGATCTGGCGCAGGATCGCCTCGTCCACCCGGTCGCCCTCGGCCGTTTCGTCGCGACCCTGGTCCTTCAGTTCCATCAGGTCGGCGATGCGGTTCTTGTGGTCGATCATCGACTTGCGCCGCACCTCGGTCGGGTGCGCGGTCAGCACCGGCGCGATCAGCGCGTGGTCGAGCAGCGCGCGGACCGCCTCCGCGCCGATCCCCTCGCCCTTCAGCTTTTCGATCGCGGTCGCGACATCGGCGCCCGGCTCGGCGGCGATACCCTGCCGGTCCTCGGCAAGGTTCGCCAGCATCGAGAACAGCATGAACCCGCGCACGAACGCGATCGTGTCGTCGAGGCTGAGGCTGTCCAGCCCCAGGTCGATCCCGTCCGCCCCCGCGACTCCGCGATGCCGGTCGACCGAGGTGGAGCGGATATGCTCGATCCGCTTGAACAGCGCCTCCCCGCCATAGGTGCGGATGACATCGCCCAGCAGCCGGCCGAGAAAGCGGATGTCGGGATTGTTCGTGATGGGGGGAAGAGTCGTCATGGCGACACTTGCTGCAATGCGGCAGGATTTCGGTCAAGCGACGATGTCGCGGGTGGCCTAAAGCACGGCCATCGTGTACAGCGCGCCGGCTGCATTCGATCGCGGCGGACCGTTCGAGGGAATTGACCGATGCCGACGCCGATGACTGCCTGGTGGCAGATCTGGACCGATGCCGCGCGCAGCGGCCTGCAATTCTGGGAAACGATGGCCGCCTCGGCGGTGGTGATCGACCGGCGGATGCCGATGATCGATGCCGGGATGCGCAATCCATGGACCGCCGACCATGTCGAACTGACCGGCATGGTCACCGAAAAGGCACAGGCCTTTGCCAAGGCGGGCGATTCGCTCGCCCACGACATGGCGGCGATGCAGACGCTGTGGCTGCAGGTGATGCAGGACGCCTGGTCGATCGGCACCGCCGGACGGATGCCGACCGCCGGCAAGATGGCGGCGGGCAGCGACCGTGCGATGCGGCTGGCGGCGGGGATGATCGGTGCCGGCGGCCGCGCGCTGACCCCGATCCATGCCAAGGCGACCGCGAACGCCCGGCGGCTGGGCAGCAACAAAAAATAAGCGTCCGGAAGCGTGCGTTGAACCGTTCGGTCCGCGTAACGTTCATGCGGGAAGACCTTCGTTCAGGACGACCCGCGCCATTCCTGCCGCCCGCCCCCTCGCCCTATCGGCGCCAGTCCAACACCGGCCAGCCCCGCTTGCGTGCCAGCGCCTTCAGCGGGGCATGGGCGTTGACCGGGAAAGGTTCGTCCGCCCATTCGAACACCGGCGCGTCGGATACATGATCGCTGTAGAAGCGCACCGCCACGTCGCCGCGCGCGATGCCGCGTTCCGCCGCCCATGCCTCGATCGCGCGCAGCTTGGCCGCGCCATAACAATTCTCGCCATCGATCCGCGCCAGCACGTCGCCCGCCTCGCCGCGCGCCGTCTCGGTCGCGATCACCGCGTCGAAGCCGAGCAGGTCCGCGATCTCCTGCGCATAGAATCGATAGGATGCGGTGGCGAGGACCAGCATCCGCCCCTCGGCCCGGTCCGCCTCGATCCGCGCCTTCGCCCCGTCGAGCAGGCCGGTAGCGACCGTCGCGCGGGCAAAGGCGCGCGCCGTGTCGATCAACCGCGCATCGGGCACCGCCCGCCCCAGCACGAGGCGATGGGTCAGCTCCTTCAACCGGTCGCGGCCATAGAGTTTCAGCGCATAGCCGGCGACCGCGACACCCGCGATCGGCAGCAGCCACAATGCACCCCGGCCCCGTTCCCTCAAGGCGTGGCGCAGGAACGGCGTCCACGTCGCGACGCGGGTGATGGTCTTGTCCATGTCATAGATGGCGAGATCGCGGTGGCCCATGGGACCTGCGCGTACCACCTTGCCGCGACGCCGCAAATCGCCGATGGAGATAGGCGATGAGCGCTTCCGCCGATTTTACGCACGACCGGGCCGATGGCGGGGGCGTGCTGCGCTTCACCGGCGATCTGTCGTTGGCCCATGTCGGTGACCTGCCCGAACGGCTGAACGCCGTCGACGGGCCGGTCGACCGGATCGACCTGTCGGGGATCGACCGCATCGATACCGTCGGCGCGTGGCTGATCCACCGCTTCGCCCGCGACCGCGACGTAACCATCGACGGGCTGAACGCCAACAGCCGGCATCTGTTCGACCAGGTCGTGGCCGCCGACGATCCCGTCGTGCGCAAGGACAAGCCGCTCAGTCCGCCCCTGCGCGTACTGGAGGAAATCGGCGACGCCGTATCGGGCAGCGCGCGGCAGTTGCTCGGCCTGCTCGGCTTCATGGGCGCGACCGTCATCGCCTTCGGCAACGTGCTGCGCCATCCGCGCCGGTTCCGCTTCAACGCAACGGTGCAGCGGTTCGAGGTGGTCGGCGTCGCCGCGCTCGGCATCATCGGGCTGATGAGCTTCCTGATCGGCATGGTCATCGCGCAACAGGGCGCGGTGCAGCTGCGCCAGTTCGGCGCGGAGGTCTTCACGATCAACCTGATCGGGCGCCTGACCTTTCGCGAACTTGGCGTGCTGATGACCGCGATCATGGTCGCAGGCCGCTCCGGCTCGGCCTTCGCCGCACAGCTCGGCACGATGAAGCTGACCGAGGAAATCGACGCGATGCGCACGATCGGCGTGTCGCCGATGGAGGCGCTGGTGTTGCCCCGCGTCATCGCCGCGATCGTGATGATGCTGCTGCTCGGCTTCTATGCGTCGATCATCGCCATCATCGGCGGTGGCCTTCTCAGCTGGGCACAGCTCGGCATCCCGCCGATCACCTTCGTCACCCGCATCCGCGAAGTCGTGCCGATCACCGACCTCTATATCGGCCTGATCAAGGCACCGGTGTTCGGGGCGATCATCGGTATTTCCGGCTGCTTCCACGGGATGCAGGTCGAAAGCGACGCCGAACAGGTCGGCAGCCGCACCACCGCGGCGGTGGTGCAGGCGATCTTCCTTGTGATCGTGCTCGACGCGTTCTTCGCCATCTTCTTCGCATGGATCGGCTGGATATGAGCGACGACGACGACGCCATCATCCGCGTGCGCGGCCTGAAGAACGTGTTCGGCGATCAGGTCATTCACGACGACCTTGACCTCGACGTGCGGCGCGGCGAAATCCTCGGCGTGGTCGGCGGGTCGGGCACCGGCAAGTCGGTGCTGATGCGCTCGATCATCGGGTTGCAGACGCCGGCGGCCGGCACGATCGAGGTATTCGGCGAGAACACCATCGGCCGCGAGGAAACCGAAGCGACCGAAATCCGCAAGAAATGGGGCGTGCTGTTCCAGGGCGGGGCGTTGTTCTCGACGCTGACCGTCGCCGAAAACGTGCAGGTGCCGCTCAAGGAATTCTACCCGAAGCTGAAGCCCGCGCTGCTGGACGAGATCGCCGGGTACAAGGTCGTGATGACCGGCCTGCCCGCCAATGCCGGCCCGAAATACCCCAGCGAACTGTCGGGCGGCATGAAGAAGCGCGCCGGCCTCGCCCGCGCGCTGGCGCTCGACCCGCAGCTGTTGTTCCTCGACGAACCGACCGCCGGGCTGGACCCGATCGGCGCGGCGGCGTTCGACGAACTGACCGCGTCGCTGCAAAAGACGCTGGGGCTGACCGTCTTCCTCATCACCCACGACCTCGACACGCTGCACGCCATCTGTGACCGGGTGGCGGTGCTGGCGGACAAGAAGGTCATCGCCGTCGGCACGATCGACGAACTGCTCGCGCTGGATCACCCCTGGATCCAGGAATATTTCAATGGACCCCGTGGCCGCGCCGCCACCGATGCGCAGGATCGCATCGCCCACGCGCGCGACCACCCCCGCGACGCCGGCACCGCGCCGGCCTCGCCGCAAGCCTAGAGGCGCTGATGGAAACCCGGTCGAACCATGTCCTTGTCGGCGCGGTGGTGCTGATCCTGCTGACCATGCTGGCGCTGTTCACCGTGTGGCTCGCCCGCATCGGCGGCGGCCATGAAAAGGAATATGACGTCTTCTTCAAACAGGGCGTCGACGGCCTTGCCAAGGGGTCGCCGGTGTCCTTTTCCGGCGTGCCGGTCGGACAGGTCGAGGACATCGCGCTGTGGCCGAAAGATCCGCAATTCGTCCGCGTCCGGCTGAAGGTGAAGGACGAGACCCCGGTCCTGCTCGGCACGACCGCGACCGTCGTCGGCAGCTTCACCGGCGTGTCGACCATCACGCTCGACGGCGCGGTCAAGGGCGCACCGCCGATCGCCTGCCCCGAAGCCAATCCGGAACAGGTCTGCCCGATGGGCGTGCCGGTCATCCCGCCCAAGGCCGGTGGTGTCGCCGCACTGCTCAGTTCGGCACCGCAGCTGCTGGAACGCGTGACCACGCTGACCGAACGGCTGGCCGATGTGCTGTCCGACCGCAACCAGAACTCGATCGCCGCGATCCTCGACAGCACCAACCGGCTGACCGATGCGCTGGCCGATCGCGGTCCGGAAATCGCTGCGACGCTGGCCGAAACCCGCATCGCGATCCAGCGCGCAGGGGTAGCCTCGCAGCAGATCGGCGATCTGGCGGCGACCACCAACGGCGTGCTGGCCAACGACATCCAGCCGACGATCCAGCAGCTCAACCGCACCATCGCCAGCGCGCAGAAGAGCGCCGATACGCTCAACGAAGCGATCGGCGACGCGAAGCCCGGACTGCAGGCGTTCAGCAAGCAGACGATCCCGCAGGTCAACCAGCTGGTCGGCGACCTGCGCGCGATGACCGGTGCGCTCGCCTCGGTCGCGGAAAAGGTCGATCAGGGCGGCGCGACCGCGCTGGTCGGTCGTTCGAAGCTGCCCGACTATGACCCCAAGAAGTGACGCGGAAAGAATGAGGGCCCCCATGAAGAAGCTGTCGGTACTGCTGCTCCTGCCGCTGGCGGCCTGTATCCGCTTCGGGGCGGAACCGCCCCCCGCCCTGCTGACGCTGACGTCCGCCGCGCCGATCGCGGCGGGGGAGACGCAGAACTCGGCCCGCGCCCGCTCGATCACGGTGCAGGTGCCGGCCGTGCCGCAGGAACTGGCCGTGACCCGCGTGCCGGTGCAGTCCAGCCCGACGACCATCGCCTATGTGAAGGAAGCGCAGTGGGTAGAACCGCCCGCGCGGCTGTTCGCCCGGCTGCTGTCCGACACGCTGACCGCGCGCGCGAACATGGTCGTGCTCAGCACGCGGCAGGGCTTCACCGATCCCGGCGCGCAGCTGGGCGGCGAGCTGCGCGAATTCGGCATCGACGCCAGCCGCAACGAAGCGGTCGTCGTCTATGACGCGACACTCCAGCGGCAGGGGGCAACGACCTTCGAAAAGCGCCGCTTCGAATCGCGCGTGCCGGTGACCACGATCGACGCCAACAGCGTCGGCCCGGCAATCAACCAGGCCGCGAACACCGTCTCGACCGCCGTCGCCGACTGGGTCCGGGGCTAAGGCGCGCGATGGCGCTGCACAGCTGGCTGCTGTTCGTCGCCGCCGTGGTCGTGTTGTGCGGGACGCCGGGGCCGAACATGCTCCACGTCCTGACGCGCAGCGTGGCGCTGGGCTGGCGGGGTAGCCTGCCGGCGATGGCCGGGTGCCTGACCGCGCTGGTCGGGGTGCTGGCGGCATCGGCGGCCGGGCTGACCGCACTGCTGACCGCCGTGCCGGGGCTGTTCGACGTGCTGCGCTATGCCGGGGCGGCCTATCTGGCGTGGCTCGGCGTTCGCGCCTGGACGACCAAGGCCTCGTCGGCGGACGCGAAGCCACAGGAGCTGCCGCGCGCGCACCTGTTCCGTGGCGGCTTCCTGGTCGGGATCAGCAACCCCAAGCTGCTGTTGTTCGCCACCGCCTTCCTGCCGCAGTTCATCGATCCGGCCCGGCCGCAAGCGCCGCAATTCGCGATCCTGGTCGCGACCTTCGCGGTGGTCGAATGCCTGTGGTACGCCGCCTATGCGCTGGGCGGCAGTTCGATCGCCCGCCACCTGACCCGCCCGCGCGTCCGCCGCTGGTTCGACCGCGCGACCGCCGGCATCTTCCTCGGCTTCAGCGCCGCGCTGCTCGCCTCGCGCGCCTGACAGGCGCCTTACTGCCCCGGTGCCTTACGCACCGGCGGCATCGCGTTGCACACATCCGCCCCGCCCGCCGGCACCGTGAAGAACGGCGGCTCGCGATTCTCCCGCCCGCGCAGCCACGCCGCGAACCGCGCATTGTCCGCCGCGCGATATTGATAGTGCGGCCGCGTCGCCGCCGGCAGCTCACTCGCCAGCCGCACCGACAGGATCGGCGTCGGCACCTGATCCGGCGCGTAAAAACCCATATTGCCGGTCCCACGCGGCAGCGAGGACAGATATTCCATCCCCTCGATCACCCGCCCGACCAGCGCGATATTGCGATCGAGATGCCGGGGCGCATGGCCGATCACCGTATAGAGTTCCGCCCCGCTGCCGGTGCTGGGCGCCATGTCGCGGCCGACCCCGACCATGGCATAGCAATGCGTCAGCCACGCGCCCTTCCCGTCCCCCGCCACCGGCCAGCCATCGGCGCTGTGCCCGCTCTTCGCCGCATAGGGATCACTTCGCGTCATCCGCGTGACCGCATCGTAGCGCGGGGTCACATATTCAGCCGGCGGATTGGCGACGACATCGGCCGGCAGCGGCTTCTTCTCCGTCACATCGCCCCATTGCGCGACATAATTGTCCTGCATGCGGTACACCGACGTCCCGTCCCACCAATGCGCCCGCGCCAGCTTGCGCAGGTTGGCGACATGCACCGGCGCATAGCGCGGCGCCAACCGGATCACGACCCGCTTGTCCCCCGCCAGCGTCATCACCATCAGTTCGTCGTCGGGAATGGCGCGCCAGTCCGCCTCGACCGGATCGGCCGGCGTAGGTGGCGGCGCCGCCGCTACCGGCGCGGCGGACTGAAGCAGAGCAGCGATCAGCGATACGAAGGTCATGGGCCATCGTGGCACGCATCGCGCGCATCCCGCAACTGCCGCTTGCACGAAACCCCGCCGCGCCCTAGGGAACCCACCTTCCGGCAATGCGGAGCGGTGGCCGAGTGGTCGAAGGCGCTCGCCTGGAAAGTGAGTATACGGCAAAACCGTATCGAGGGTTCGAATCCCTCCCGCTCCGCCACTCCCCTGATCCCCCATCCGCCGAACGGATTGCCGCTGGCCCCGTCCGCATCTATCGTTCGTCCCCAAGCACGAACGACGGAGGGGGAGCGGGCAGTTGTACGACGATCGCGTCCTGCTCGATCTCTATGCCGCCGCGGAATCGGACACGCGGTGGACGCCGATGCTCGATGCGCTGTGCAGCGCGCTGTCGGTGCGCAGCGCCGTCGTGCAGATCGTGCAGGAATCGGCCTCGGCCAGCTGGGAGACATGGACCACGCGCGACACCCATTCGACGCGCAACGCCGACCGACACGACAGCTGCCTCAACCGCCCCGACAGCCCGCGGTTCCAGCTGCCGCCCGGCCATGTCTCCCGCATCGAGATTTCGAGCGACCAGCGCAGCTTCGGCGCCCGGCCCGACCTGATCGGCGACCTGCGCGCGCGGATGACGCAGGCGGAACTGGGCATCGGCCTGTGGGCGTCGTTCCCGATCGGCGGCGACCGGACCTTCAGCCTGATCCTGCATCGCCATCCCGGCGACATGCGCGACCTGACCGAGGAGGAGGAGCGCGACCTGTCGCGGCTACTCCCGCATCTGCAACAGGCGGTGCGGCTGAGCGCGCGGATCGGGGCGCTGCAATCGCGCGCCGATACGCTGGAGGCGGTGTCGAGCCATGTGCAGGCGGGACTGCTGCTGTGCGACGCCGACCTGACGATCGACTGGTGCAACGCCGCCGCGATCGAGGTGCTGGGGTGTACGTCGCTGATCGCCAGGGTCGCCGGCCGGTTGCGCTGCGCCCGCGCGCACGATGGCGATCGGCTGCGCGGCGCGGCACAGGCGGTGGCGAGCGGTGCGGCACGGGTCGGGCGGGTGGTGCTGATCGGCGATGGCGGCGCCAGCCTGCACCTGCGCATCGTGCCGACCGCCGATGCCGTCGGCGCGTCCCCGGCCGGAAGCGACACCGCGCCGCTGTCGATCATGCTGTCGCTGCCCGACAGCCGCACCCGGTTCGACGTCGACGACATCGCCGCGCTGTTCGATCTGTCGCCGGCGGAGGCGCGGCTGACCTCCGCGCTGGCGGGCGGCGCGTCGATCACTGAATATGCCCTGGCGCGCGGCATCGCGACCGGCACCGCGCGGGTCCAGCTCAACCGCATCCTGTCCAAGACCGGGACCCAGCGCCAGGCCGATCTGGTCCGCGTCGTCCATGGCTCCCCCGCACGGCGCAGCCTCGCCGCACGATAAAGCTATGCTATATATCAAATGAGAGTCGCGACGTTCGTCTGACCGGCGTTACCGTTCGCTCATGGTCGTAGCGACAGCCCGGACACCGGGACAAGGATCGCGCGCCATGGGGGAGAGGATCATGCGCAAGTCATTCGTTCGCCTGTTGGCCACCGCCGCGTTGCTGGCCACCCTGCCCGCCGCCGCGCAGCAGCAACTGCCACCACCGCTGGCCAACGGGGCGAAGTCCGACGTACCGATCGCGGTGCAGATCGCGCGCTGGCACATGCTGGACGGCAACATCAACACGCTGACGTTCCGCAGCATGGACACGCTGTTCACCACGCGCACCGTCGCGCGCAGCGGCCCGGTCTGGCAACTTCCGCGCGCCGATCACGCGCTCGACTTTACCTATCAGGTGAAGGGCCAGACCTTCCGGCCGGAGGATTTCCTCGACCGCACCTATACCAACGCGCTGCTGGTGATGAAGGACGGGCGGATCGTCTCTGAAATCTATCGCAACGACAGCAACGAACGCACCCGCTTCATGGGCTGGTCGATGACCAAGTCGGTCACCTCGACGCTGGTCGGGGCGCTGCTGGCGGACAAGCTGATCGCCTCGCTCGACGATCCGATCACCCGCTACCTGCCCGAACTGCGCGGTGGCGGCTATGACGGCACGACCATCCGGCAGATCCTGCAGATGCGATCGGGCGTGGATTACGAGGAACGCTACGACTTCACCAATCCGGGGATCGCGGCGACCAACCATATCAACGCGCTGGTCAAGAATGTCGCGCGCTTCGCCGATGTCGCCCGCACGATCAAGCGCGCGCATCCGCCGGGCAGCGTGTTCGCGTACAAGACGATCGACACCGCCGTCCTCGGCTGGCTGATCGAACGCGTGTCGGGCGGCAGCGTCGCCGCCTATACCGCGCGCAAGCTGTGGGAGCCGCTGGGCGCCGAGGCGGACGGCTTCTACATCATGGACGGCGCACCGGGCACGGGCCGCGAATTCAGCGGCGCGGGTTTCAACGCGACGCTGCGCGACTGGGCGCGCTTCGGTCAGATGATGCTGGATGGCGGCGTCGCCAACGGCCACCGCATCGTTTCCCCGCAATGGGTCGCCATGGCCAGCGCCCCGGCCGCGACCGAGGATGCGCGCGGCGGATACGGGATGCAGTGGTGGACCATGCCCAACACCCCCGCCTATTCGGCGATCGGGTTGCAGGGGCAATATGTCTTCGTCGACCCCGCGACGCGGACCGTGGTGGTGAAGCTCAGCTATTTCCCGCCCGCCGACGACACCGCCGTGTCGGAGGAGACCGCCGCCTTCCTGGCCGCCGCTTCCGCGTGGACCCCGCGCTGAGCGCGGCCCGCCCCACGACCAACCAACGATAAGATAAGGGGAGAGGACATGACCATTCGCACGAAGGCCGCGATCGCGCTGCTGCTCGCATCGACCGCCGCGCCGGCATGGGCGCAGCAGGCGCCGCCGCCCGCCACCACCGACACCGCCGCCGAGGAAGACCAGCTCCAGGACATCGTGGTCACCGCGCAGCGCCGTAGCGAGCGGTTGCAGACCGCACCGCTGTCGGCCACCGCGCTCGACGGCGATGCGCTGACCAAGAACGCCGTCGCCAACCTCGCCGACCTGCAGACCGCGACACCCGCGCTGTCGGTATCGAACGGCGGCATCATCCAGAACGTCAACATCCGCGGCATCGGCCTGGCCAGCGACAGCCCCAACGTCACCGCCGGCGTCGCGACCTATGTCGACGGGCTGTTCCAGCCGCCGATCGTGCAGGCCAACAGCTTCTACGACCTGGGCAGCGTGGAGGTGCTGCGCGGGCCGCAGGGGACGCTGGTCGGGTCGAACTCGACCGGCGGCGCGATCTTCATCAATTCACGCAACCCCGACCTGGCGGGCGGCGTCGGCGGCTATGGCGAGATCGGCTATGGCAATTTCGACGCGGTTACCGCCGAAGGCGCGCTGAACCTGCCGATCAGCCCGACGCTGGGCGTGCGCGTCGCCGGCTTCTATCGCCGCCACGACAGCTATTACCGCGACACCGGCCCGTTCGCGAACGATGCCGGGCGGCTCGATGAAAAGGGCGGACGCGTTACCGTGCTGTGGCAACCGGGCAGCTTTTCGGCGACGGCCAAGGTCAGCCTGAACGACCGCGACACCGGCGGCTATCCCTATCGCCCGATCCCCGGCACCCGCTTCGCCCCGTTCCGCGTCGGCGACATCCGCACCCTCAGCTTCGACACGCCGACGGGCAACCGCGACCTCGCGTTCCAGGCGGGGCTGGAACTGCGGCAGGAGCTGGCGAACGGCATCGTCCTGCGCTCGCTGACCGGGTATCAGAACAAGCGGATCAAGAACCTGCTCGACATCGACGGATCGCAGGCGCCGCTGTCCGCAGGGGGCGAGATTTCGCAGGATTATTTTGCCGGCGAAAAGCAATATAGCCAAGAAATCAATATCATCTCGCCGACCGACGGCGCGTTCGACTGGATCGTCGGCGGCTATTTCCAGCGCAACGACATCACCGTCCGCATCCTGCAAAGCGACGGCGGCTTCCCGACCGACATCACCCCGATCAACCAGCGCACGACCAGGGGCGTGTTCGCGCAGGGCAATTACCAGATCACCGACGCGGTCGAATTCCAGCTGGGCGGACGCTATTCGACCTACAAGGCGACCGGCACCGGCTTCGTCACGATCGGGCGCGGTATCCCCGGTTTCCCGGCCGGCGGCCTGCCCGTCGCCGACCTATCGGGATCGCACGACGATGCCCGCTTCACCGGCAAGGCGGCGCTCAACTGGAAGGTCGACGCCGACAACCTGCTCTATGCGCTGGTCGCGCGCGGGTACAAGCCGGGCGGGTTCAATTCGACCACGTCCGAATTCGACCCCGAAACGGTGATGAGCTACGAAGCCGGCTGGAAATCCAGCTTCTTTGGCGAACGCATCCGCACCCAGCTCAGCGCCTTCTACAATAAATACAAGGGGTTCCAGTTCAACGTCGTCGAACCGACCACCGGCTTTTCGGGGGTCGAGAATATCTCCGACGTGACGATCAAGGGGTTCGAGGCGCAGGTCCAGGCCCGCGTGCGCGCCTTCGGGTTCGACGCCAACATCGCCTATGTCGATTCCAACCTCGCCAGCGTGACCTTCGTCAACCTGCGCAACCTGCCGGCGGGAACGCTCGGCCCGCAATGCCCGGCCGGCACCGCCGCCAATCCGCCGGTCTGTTTCGACTATGCCCCGTTCATCCAGGTGTCGGGCGACGGCCCCAATCTCTATGCGCCCAAATGGACCTATAATCTGGGCGTCGACTATCGGATCGAGGTCGGCGGCGGCACGCTGACCCCGCGCGTCAACTATGCCTATGTCGGGCCGCAATTCACCTATCTGGCCTATTCACCGGTCAGCGACCGGCTGAACGGGCGCGGCCTGCTCTCCGCGCTGCTGACGCTCGACATGGGCGACTGGCAGCTGATCGCCTATGGCACCAACCTGACCGACAAGGACTATGTCAGCGGCCAGTTCAACCTGAACGAATTCTACGGCCCGCCGCGCGAATACGGCGTGCGGGCACGGATCACGTTCTGAATCGATCCCGCTCCCCCCTCCCCGACACGGGCAGGGGGGAGTCCTTGCGCCACCCCCGCAAAACACTGGACCCCGCCGACGTAACGATCGAAAGGCGGAACCCACGCCGACCGTTGGGGGACAGGACTAATCGTGAGCAGCATCTACACGCTTCGACTGCAATGCCCCGACCGCCCCGGACTGGTCGCGCGGGTCGCCGGCTTCCTCGCCGATCGCGGGGCCAATATCGTCGATGCGCAGCAGTTCGACGATGCCCTGTCGAACCAGTTCTTCATGCGCGTCGCCTTCACCCCCGGCGAGGACGGATCGATCGACGCGCTGCGCAGCGACTTCGCGGCCATAGCGCAGGCCGCGCAGATGCACTGGTCGCTGCGCGATCAGGCCACGCCGACGCGGGTGCTGCTGATGGTGTCCAAATGGGACCATTGCCTGGTCGACCTGCTCTATCGCACCCGGCTGGGCGAATTGCCGATGCAGGTGGTGGCGATCGCGTCCAACCACCCGCGCGACGCGCTGCACACCGCGCTGCTGGACGACATCCCGTTTCACCACCTGCCCGTGACGCGGGAGACGAAGGCTGCACAGGAGGCGCAGGTCAAGCAGCTGGTCGACGCGACCGGCGCCGACCTGGTCGTCCTCGCCCGCTATATGCAGATCCTGTCGGACGACCTCGCCGCCTTCCTGTCGGGCCGCTGCATCAACATCCACCACAGCTTCCTGCCCGGTTTCAAGGGCGCCAAGCCCTATCATCAGGCCCATGCCCGCGGCGTGAAGATGATCGGCGCGACCGCGCACTACGTCACCGCCGATCTGGACGAAGGGCCGATCATCCACCAGGACGTCGAACCGATCAGCCATGCCGACACCCCCGACGATCTGGTGCGCAAGGGCCGCGACATCGAACGCCGTGTGCTGGCCGAAGCGGTGCGGCTGCACCTCAACGACCGGGTATTCCCGCACGGCGCCCGGACGGTCGTCTTTCGCGGCTGAAGCACGGCCATAACCGTCAATTATACACCGAAGAATTGTATCTTGACCGGGAATTGTACGAAACGTACCAAATCGCCTATACGGAATCGTCCCTGATGGAGAGCGGGATGCGGATCGGCTGGGCAGTGTGTGCAACGCTGGCAATCGCCACGGCGGCGGTCGCGGAGGTCCCGGGTGAGGATTATCCGCTGCTTCCGCGCTATGCCGGCGCCGAAATGGTCGGCTATCGCGCGCCCGCGCTCGACCAGGTGACGCTGCCGATCGCCCGGATCGACGATGCAAAGACCGTCCGTGCGGTCCAGACGCTCGAGGGGCAGGTCACCCATATCGATTACGCCGTTCGGCCGGCCACGCCGACGCTGGCGATCGGCCGCTATTACACCGCCGCACTGGAGCGTGGCGGATACCGCATCGTGTTGGACTGTACGGGTCAAACAGCCTGTGGCAGCCGGATGGGCGAACTGATCTTCCTGTCGGAGCGGGTATCGCCGACCGGTTTTGCCGACGGGCTGTTCGGCGACCGGATGCGCGTGATCGTGGCGCGCCGCGGCGGCGACTGGGCGATGCTGCACCTGTATGAAGGGCCGGATCGCAGCACGATCTATCAGGTGACGGTCGACCGGAACTGACCACTTCATCCCCGGCAGGAAGGACGCGTATCATGAAGCTCACCCATGTTGCGGCGATCATGGCGACGGCGGCACTGGCCACGACCCCGGCGGTCGCGCAGAAGAAGCAACCGCGCCCCGCCGCAAACACTACCCCAACGGCCGGCGCGGGTGCCGCCGCCTCGACCAGCGTCGCCGCGACCGGTCCCAAGGTGCATACCTCGCAGGCACGCGACGTCACCGATTGTTCGCAAACGGTGAATGGCGGTCGCAAGGCGGCCGTCGGCATGGCGCTGGGCGGGCTGCTCGGCAGCAAGGTCGGCGGCGGCAACGCGGTCATCGCCGGGGGAGCACTCGGTGGCACGGTCGGCGGTGAGATCGACAAGCAGGAACGCTGCGGCCCCGGCGCGACGGTCGAGAACAACGCCGCCGCCGACGCCGAACCCCGCAAGAAGCGCGGCATCGGCGGGCTGCGCAACGCGCTGGGCCTGTAACCGACACGCGACACCGGGGGGAGAGAAGCGATGCGATGCAGGGCAATGCTGCTGGCGGGGATGCTCGCCGTACCGGTCGTGGGGTTCGGTGCACTGCAATTCGGGGCGGCCGATGCCCAGGTCCGCCCGCCCTTCATCTGCAACGGCGTGCCACAGGGCAGCCCGAATTGTCCGCCCCCGACTCCTCGGCTGCAGGGTTATCACCGCATCGACCGTTCGTTCGGCGCGATCGCCTATGACGAACGGCGCGGCATCTGGTTCGGCAGCTACCAATATCCCACCAAGCGCGAGGCGCAGTCGGGGGTGATGGACAATTGCGCCGCCAATGGCGGGACCACGTGCAAGCTGATGCTATCCTACACCAACCAGTGCGCCGCCGTCGCACGCGCGGTGGAAAACGGCCATGATGTCGTCGGCAAGGACAGCGTGAACACCGGCAGCACGCAGGAAGAGGCCGTGGCCAACGTCCGCGCCTCCTGTCAAAGCGACTGGGGCGCCAGGAGTTGTTCGATCCAGCTGGTCAATTGCAGCCACCACCAGGTCGTGAAATGGTCGGAATGGGTGTACGACTGACACCCCGCGTCGGTCGACCGGCGGGGGGCCAGCGCCACGAATGTCGTCCTGTCGTTACTTTGGCCCCCCGCGCAGACGAGGGTACGGGAGGCATGTCGATTGAACCTGGGTCCGATCGCCCCGCAGCGATCCGGTACGTGTCGTCGTCACCCCGGCATCGATCCGGGGTTCCGCTTCGTTTTCCGTCACCGGCACGAAAACGCCACCCCGGACCCTTGTCGGGGTGGCGCTGCAGCGTCTTCCAACGGGCTGTGAGGGTGACGCGGGAAATCCCCGCGCCGCCTGATCAATACATGTGCTGGCCGCCATTGATGCTCAGCGTCGATCCGGTGACGAAGCCGCCCTCTTCCGAACACAAGAACGCGACGCCGCGCGCGATCTCGCTCGCCTGCCCCAGCCGGCCGACCGGAATCTTCGCCACGATCTTTTCCAGCACGTCGGCCGGCACCGCCGCCACCATGTCGGTGTCGATATAGCCAGGGGCAATCGCATTGACCGTCACGCCGAACCGCGCGCCTTCCTGTGCCAGCGCCTTGGTGAAGCCATGGATGCCCGACTTGGCAGCGGCATAGTTCACCTGGCCGTACTGGCCCGCCTGCCCGTTGATCGACCCGATATTGACGATCCGGCCCCATTTGCGGTCGCGCATTCCGGGGAAGGTCGCCTTGGCAAGGTTGAAGCAGCCGCCAAGGTTCGTGCGGATGACATCGTCCCACATGTCATAAGTCATCTTCAGCAGCGTGCCGTCGCGGGTGATGCCGGCATTGTTGACGACGATGTCGACCGGGCCGAGCGCTTCCTCGATCGCCTTCACGCCGGCTTGGGTCGCTTCGAAATCGCCCACGTCGAACTTGAACGCGGCGATGCCGGTGCGGTCGGTGAACGCCTTCGCCTTTTCCTCGTTGCCGGCATAATTGGCGGCGACGGTGACGCCCATGTCCTTGAGCGCAAGGCTGATCGCCTCACCGATACCGCGCGTGCCGCCGGTGACGATCGCTACCCGTGCCATGCATTCTCTCCTACGAAAGTTTCAACCCTGCTAGGCCGGGTCGATCCATCCCGCAAGTTCGCGTGCGATAATGTTGCGCAACATTTTATTACCCGTCGGTTCGGCATTCAGGCACGGAAGATACGCGAAATCGGTCCCGCCCGCTTCCACGAAACTCTCCCGACCCCGGATCGCCAGCTCCTCCAGCGTCTCCAGACAGTCCGCCGAAAAGCCCGGCGCAAAGATCGCCACGCGCCGCTTCCCCGCCCTAGCCAGTTCGACCAGCGTGTCGTCGGTTGCCGGTCCCAGCCACTTGGCCGGGCCGAACCGCGACTGGAATGCAACGGTCAGCGGACGCCCCAGCGCCTCCTGCACCAACCGCGCGGTCTTCTGGCAGTGGCAGTGATAGGGATCGCCCAGCTCCAGCGTACGCTTGGGCATTCCATGGAAGCTCGCGACGATCGCGTCGGGTTCGAACTCCAGCTTCGCCAGATCCTCGCGCAGCGTGGCGGTCAGCGCGTCGATATACATCGGATCGTCATAATAGGGCGGCAGGGTGCGGATCGCGGGTTGCCAGCGCAGTTTTGCCAGATGGGCGAACGCCTTGTCATTGGCGGTCGCGGTCGTTGCTGCGCAATATTGCGGGTAGAGCGGCGCCAGCAGGATGCGGTCGCAACCCTGTTCGCGCAGGCGCTCGATCCGGCTGGCGATCGACGGATTGCCATAGCGCATCGCCCAGTCGATCACGACGCCGTCGCCGAACGCGCCCTGCATCGCGTCGGACTGCGCCCGCGTGATCGCGGCGAGCGGCGAGCCACGCTCGCTCCACACCTGCTGATAGGCGTGCGCCGATTTCTTCGGCCGCGTATTCAGGATGATACCGCGCAATATCGGCTGCCACGCGATCGGCGGAATTTCCACCACGCGCCGGTCGGACAGGAACTCCGCCAGATAGCGCTTCACCGATCGCGGCGACGGATCGTCAGGCGTGCCGAGGTTCATCAGCAACACGCCGACACGGCGCTTCGGGATGGCGGGGTGATTCGACGGACGTTCCATGGGGCCGCTTAACGCGCGACGCCGGTGTTCGGGGCAAGCTGTATTTTGGGCAGGTGGGCATGAGGATAGCAGAAAGGAGAAGGGGTTCGCCCAGAGACGCGGAGGGGGTGCGTTTGTGGCACCGCTCCGCGCCTCCGCGTCTCTGCGCGAAATCTAATCCTTCTTACCTCACCCCAACAACGGCAACGACCGATAGCGCCGCCCGGTCGCGGCGTGCAGCGCGTTGGCGATCGCGGGTGCCACCACCGGCACCGCCAGTTCGCTGACCCCACCCGGATCGGCATCGGAATCGACGATCTCGATCATGATCTCCGGACTGTCGGCCAGCCGCGGCAGGTTCAGCCCGCCAAAGCCCCGCACGTTCGGCAGATTCGCCTCGAACCCGGTCGACGCACCGGTCGCCATCGCCATGCCGAACAACAGCCCGCCTTCAATCTGTTGCCGCACCAGATCGGGGTTGATGACCCGCCCGCAATCGACCGCGACGACCAGCCGGTCGACCTTCACTCGCTGGTCGTCGCCGATATGCGCCTCCGCCATGCAGGCGATGGCCGACCCGCGCATCCGGTGGCACGCGATGCCCTGCGCGCTGCCCGGCACCCCGCCCTGCCAGCCGCCCATCGTCGCCACGGTCGACAGGCAGCGGGCCAGCGCCACATCGCCACCCAGCATCGCGATGCGGAACGAATGCGCCTCCATCCCCGCAAACCCGGCCAGTTCGTCGAGGAAACATTCGGTGAAGAACGCGGTATAGCTATGCGCGCCCGACCGCCACCAGCCGGCGGGCAGACCCAGCTCGGCCGGATGATGATCGACCGCCAGATTGGGAATGCCATAGGCCGGCACCGCGCCCTCGGTCGCCAGCGCATCGCCCCGGTCGCCGGGCAACGCCATCGCCAGCGACGCCGCGACATCCCCGCCCAGCAGCAGCCGCGCCAGATCGCGCCCGGTACGCGGCGCCGCCACCTGCGCCCGCCAGCCCATGATGGAGCCCCCCCGCCCCAACCGCGCCGTCATCCGCGCGGCGGCGGGCGCACGATAGCGGTCCGCCAGGCAATCCTCGCCACGCGACCAGGTCAGCTGCACCGGCTTTTCCAGCCGGCGCGCCAGCACCGCCGCCTGTTCGGCGACGCGGTGGTCGAGGTTCGCGCCGAACGATCCGCCGGCGATGGTCGGGTGCAGCACCACGCTGCTCTCGGCGATGCCGATCGCGCGCGCGGCGGCCGCACGGGCCAGTGTCGGTGCCTGCGTCGGCATCCACAGCGTCAGCGTGCCCTCGCTCCACTCGGCGGTGGCACAGGTCGGCTCGATCGCGCCGTGAAGCGCGGCGGCGACGCGATAGGTCGCGGTCTGCGTCCGCCCGCCCGCGAACGCCGCGTCGACATCCCCCGCCTCGTGCACCCGCGCCCCCTCGCCCGACAGCGCGGTGTCGAGCGCGGTGGCGATCGACGCATCGTCGACCAGCCCGTGCGTCTCGAAGCGCGGCGCCATCGCATCGACCGCGCGATTGGCCGCCCACCATGTCGTGCCGGCGGCGGCGACCCAGCGATCGGTCTCGATCACGCTCACCACGCCCGGCACCGCATCGGCCGCCGCCTTGTCGACGCTCAGCAGCCGGCTATCGCCGATCGGCCCCTGCCGGATCGACGCGAACACCATGCCGGGCTTGCGCACATCGGCGGCAAAGGTCGCGCTGCCATCGACCTTGGCCGGGGCATCCAGCCGGGGCTGTGCCGTACCGACCAGCCGCTTTTCATCGCCGATCCGGTAGGGCAGTTCTCCGCCGGGCAGGCTTTCCCTCGCCGCCGCCTCCGCCAGCACGCCGAAGCGTTCGCGCCGCTCGCCCATCACCACGAAGCCGTCGGCGGTGCCGCAACTGCGCCAGTCGCCACCCCAGCGACGCGCCGCCGCCTTGCACAGCAACACCCGCGCCGCCGCCCCCGCTTCCCTGAGCGCCCCCTCGAACCGGCGGACCGAGGTCGACCCGGCGGTCAGCATCAGCGCAGTCCGCTCGGCATGGGCCGCCCGCGTCGCTTGGGGGAGCAGCGCCAGCGCATCGCCGAACAGGATGCCGGCGGCCAGCGGATTGGCGTAGAGCGGATTGATCGGCGCAGCCTCGACCGCGACCGTGCGCCAGTCCGCGCCCAGTTCGTCGGCAACGATCTGCGGCAGGGCGGTATAGACCCCCTGGCCATGCTCGGCCTGCGGCACCGCGACCGTGACCTGCCCATCGGCCCCAATCTTCAGATAGGGGCCGAAGATACTCTCCCCCTCCGCCGCCGCCAGATTGACGCCATAGCGCCGCGGCCACAGCCCCCACGCGACGACCAGCCCGACCCCGGCCCCACCGCCGATCAGCAGGTTGCGGCGGGTAATCCGGGGAGTGATCGGTGCGGCCATGTGCGGGTCGTAGCAAATCCGCCCCGGCGGGGGGAGGGGGCGCCGTCAGGTCTGCCAAACCGTCGCACCGGACTTTGATCGAGGCCTCGGCGAAAGTCCTTGGCCCGTACCCCGGCGCAGGCGGGAGTCCAGAGCCACACAGGGCGACGTATGTGGTTCTCGGCCCCCGCCTGCGCAGGGGCCATGACGTCAGAAATCAGGCCGCCTTGCCGCCCAGCAGCTCGGCCAGCTCGCCGCTCTCGTACATTTCCATCATGATGTCCGACCCGCCGACGAACTCGCCGCCGACATAGAGCTGCGGGATGGTCGGCCAATCCGAATAGGCCTTGATCCCCTGGCGAATACCCTGGTCCTGCAGCACGTCGACGCTTTCGAACGGGGTGTTCAGGTGGTTCAGGATCGCCACCGCCCGGCTGGAAAAGCCGCATTGCGGGAACAGCGGGCTGCCCTTCATGAACAGCACCACATCGTTGTTCTTCACCACCGCGTCGATGCGGGCGTTCGTGTCATCGGTCATCGTCTTTTCCTCGTCTGCCACTTGGGCAATTCAGTGTTGGGGAACGCCGGTGGTCAGCTGCAGCGCGTGGAGTTCGCCGCCCATCCGCTCGCCCAGTGCGGCATAGACCGCGCGCTGCTGCGCGATGCGCGGCTTGCCCCGGAACGTTTCCGACACGACCCGCGCGGCATAATGGTCGCCATCGCCGGCCAGATCGGTGATTTCCACCACCGCATCGGGGATCGCCGCCACGATCAGCGCCTCGATCGCCTGTGCCTCCATCGGCATCAGATGCTTCCCAGCAGCTGGCGACGCGCCTCGACATCGCAATCGGCCATCGCCTGGCGGATGGCGGCATCGTCGCAATCGACCCCGGCGGCCGACAGGTCGGACAGCAGCTTGCGGATCATGTCCTCGTCGCCGACTTCCTCGAAATCGGCCTGCACCACCGACGTCGCATAGGCATCGGTCTCGGCCGGGGTCAGCGCCATGCGCTCGGCCGCCCATTGGCCCAGCAGCTTGTTGCGCCGCGCGGTCACCCGGAACGCCATTTCGCCATCACGGGCGAACTTGGCCTCGAACGCACGCTCCCGGTCGTCGAACATCGTCATCGCATTCCCCTACGCATCCCTTCCCTGCGAGATAGGATGTGGGAGGGTTGGGCGCAACGGCACAGGTGTCGGGGGCGGCATCCACGGAGCGCTTGACGTACCCCCGCGCAGGCGGGGGTCCAGAGCCTGGCACGCTGGCTCCAGTGATCGGCAACCCTGGATCCCCGCCTGCGCAGGGATGCGATCAGGGCACCACCACCAGCTTCCCGATGACCTTGCGCGCAGCGAGCGCCGCGATCGCCTCCCCCCCGCGCTCCAGCGGGAAACTGCCCGTCACGCGCGGCGCGATCCGCCCTTCGTCCCACAACCGGAACAGCGTCGCGACATGCGCCGCATTCGCCGCCGGGTCGCGCATCGCGAACGCGCCCCAGAACACGCCGCACACGTCGCAGCTCTTCAGCAAGGTCAGGTTGAGCGGCAGTTTCGGAATCCCCGCCGGGAACCCGACCACCAGATACCGCCCTTCCCAGCCGACGCTGCGCAGCGCGGGTTCGGCATAGTCGCCGCCGACCGGATCGAACACCACGTCCGCCCCCTGCCCGCCGACCGCCGCCTTGAACGCATCGGCCAGCGCCTTCGACGCGTCCTTGTCCAGTGGGGCGTGGGGATAGACCACGACGTCGTCCGCCCCGGCGTCCCGCGCGGCCGCCGCCTTTTCCGCCGACGACACCGCCGCCACGACCCGCGCGCCGAACGCCTTGCCCAGCTCGATCGTCGCGAGGCCAACGCCGCCCGCCGCGCCCAGCACCAGCAGCCGCTGCCCCTCGGCCAACCGCCCGCGATCGAGCAGCGCATGGATCGCGGTGGCATAGGTCAGCAGCAGCGCCGCGCCGTCTTCGAAACTACGGTTTGGTGGCAGGCGGTGGAGCGCGGCGGCCGGCACCGCCAGTTTCTCGACCATGCCGCCATGGCCGGTGACCGCGACGACCCGGTCGCCGACCGCCCAGTCGCTCACCCCCTCGCCGACGCTGTCGATGACGCCCGCCACCTCGCCGCCCGGCGCGAACGGTCGTGCGGGGCGGAACTGATATTTATCCTCGATAATCAGGACGTCGGGATAGTTCACCGCGCACGCCCGCACCGCAATGACGACCTGGCCCCGGCCCGCGACCGGATCGGGCAGATCGCCGATGGTCAGCGTATCAGGTCCGCCCGGTTCCTTCGACAACAACGCCCGCATCACCGCTCTCCTGAAAGGGGTTCAAACTCGATCAGGACAGGGTCGTGACGGAGCCGATTTTGGTGCCAGGCAAGGCGCAAGGAGCGAGCGATGCAATCGCATCGTGATCGACGCGCAACGCCGCATGGCACCAAAATCGGCCCGCCGCGCAAGCGGTCGACCGGACAGGTTCGCCGGCCGCGTCGCTTGCTTGCGCGTGGCTCTGCCACGCGACTGCGCTACGCTCCTTGCCGGCGAACCTGTCCGGTCGATCACGATCCCTGTCCTAATCGAGTTTGAACCCCAAGCCACGGTCGGGCATTCGCCACGCCGGACTCGTATTTCGAAATCGCGGTATCTTGTGCCAGTGTCATGCCGATCTCGTCCAGCCCTTCCATCAGGCACTGGCGACGAAACGGGTCGAGGTCGAACGGGAACCGGTCCTGGTACGGCGTGGTGACCGTCATCGTCTCCAGGTCGACCGCCACCGTGTCGGTCCGGGCGACCTCGACCAGCCGGTCGATCGCGTCCTGCGGCAGGACGACCGTCACGATCCCGTTCTTGATCGCGTTCCCGGAAAAGATGTCGGAAAAGCTCGGCGCGATCACCGCGCGGACGCCCATGTCGGTCAATGCCCAGGCGGCATGTTCGCGGCTGGACCCGCAACCGAAATTCTCGCCCGCGATCAGCACCGGCGCCCCGGCATAGCGCGGATCGTCGAACAGATTGTCCGGCTCCGCCCGCACGCTTTCGAACGCGCCCTTGCCCAGCCCCTCGCGGGTCGTGGTCTTCAACCAGTGCGCCGGGATGATGATGTCGGTGTCGATATTCTTGGCGCCCCACGGATAGGCGCGCCCCTCGACCTTGCTGATCGGGTCCATCAGCGCGCCGATGCCGGGAACGTCGGCAGCTTGGCCACGTCGTTCGCTTCGTGTTGCAGGATCACGGTCGCCTTCACATTGCCCGCCAGTTGCTTGAACCGGTCGAGCGAGGCGAGCGTCTGCGCGCGATCGGTGTTGAACGGCGGCACGCCGTTCCGGTCGTAATTCTCGCGGAAATGCGCGAGGTCGCCCGACAGCAGCACCGGCCCCTTGCCCTTTAGCAGGACCAGCAGCGCATGATGCCCCGGCGTATGGCCCGGCATCGTCAGCATGGTGACGATGCCGTCGCCGAACACGTCCTTGTCGCCGTCGACCGCCTCGATCTTCGCCCCGCCGCCGAACCACGGCTTGAGCGGCTCCGTGCTGGTGCCGGGCTTGCCCGCGGTCAGCGCGTCGGCGTCGCCCTTGCCGATCAACAGCGTGGCATTTGGAAAGCCCGCCGCCTGCCCGACATGGTCGAAATGATAATGGCTGATGCCGACGCGGCCGACCTGTTCGGGCTTCACCCCGATCCGCGCCAGCTGCTGCTTGATCGTCGTCGTCAGGATCGGCGACATCGCGTCGGTCGCACTGACCGGCTTGCCGATCACCGCCTCGGGCAGGCCGGTGTCCCACAGCAGATAGTCGCCGCCATGCCGGATCAGATAGCAGCTGGCGACCAGCCGCTTCTTCTGTCCGCTATAGGCCAGCGTGTCGGAAAAGGCGTTGAGGTCGTTGACCTGCACCTGTCCGCAATCCAGCCGCCACAGCTCCACATCGGCGGGCGTGGGCGTTGGCGGGGGCGCAGGCGCCTGCCCCATCGTCAGCGCCAGCGCGGCAACCGCCGCGAACCTTGGCGTCACTGCCGCGCGTCCGTCCGCTGCGGCGTCGCCGCCTTGGCCGGGCGGACCGAGGCATAGGCCGCCGCCATGCCGCTCAACACCGCGCCCGCGATCAACGCGACCAGAACCCGCTTCATCCGCCTTACTCCATCACCAGTTCGCGTACATCGGCCAGCCGCCCGGTCACCGCCGCCGCCGCCGCCATCGCCGGAGACAACAGGTGCGTCCGCGCGCCCGGTCCCTGCCGTCCTACGAAATTGCGGTTGCTGGTGGAAGCGCAGCGTTCGCCCGGCGGCACCTTGTCCGGGTTCATCGCCAGGCACATCGAACAACCCGGCTCGCGCCATTCGAATCCGGCTTCGGTAAAGATGCGGTCCAGCCCCTCGGCCTCGGCCTGGCGCTTGACCAGCCCCGATCCGGGCACGACCAGCGCCTGCTTGATCCCGCCCGCGACATGGCGGCCCTTCACTACATTGGCGGCGGCGCGCAAATCCTCGATCCGGCTGTTGGTGCAGCTGCCGATGAAGATGTAGCTGACCGGCACGTCCTGCATCCGCGTGCCCGGCGTCAGGCCCATATAGTCGAGCGACTTCTGCGCGGCGACACGCTTGGACGGGTCGGTGAAGCTGTCGGGCGACGGCACGACGCCGGTGATCGGCACGACGTCCTCGGGGCTGGTGCCCCAGGTCAGCGACGGCGCGATGTCGCTGGCGTGCAGCCGCACCACCTTGTCATACACCGCTTGCGGGTCGCTCGGCAGCGTCCGCCAATATTCGACGGCTTGGGTCCAGGCGTCGCCCTTCGGCGCCATCGGCCGGCCCTTGATATAGGCGAAGGTCGTTTCGTCCGGCGCGATCAGCCCCGACCGCGCACCACCCTCGATCGACATGTTGCTGATCGTCAGCCGCCCCTCGACCGACAGGCCGCGGATCACCTCGCCGGTATATTCGACGACATAGCCGGTGCCGCCCGCCGCGCCGGTCTTGCCGATGATCGCCAGCACGACGTCCTTGGCCGACACGCCATAGCCCAGCGTCCCGTCGACGCGGATTTCCATCGTCTTCGACTGTTGCAGCAACAGCGTCTGGGTCGCCAGCACATGCTCGACCTCGCTGGTGCCGATCCCGAACGCCAGCGCGCCCAGCGCCCCGTGCGCGCTGGTATGGCTGTCGCCGCACACCAATGTCGTGCCCGGCAGGGTGAAGCCCTGTTCGGGGCCGACCACATGGACGATCCCCTGCTCGGCCGCCGTCGCATCGATATAGCGGATGCCGAAATCGGGCGCGTTCTTCTCCAGCGCGGCCAGCTGCTGCGCGCTCGCCGGATCGGCGATCGGCAACCGGTGCCCCGCGCCATCCACCCGCCGCGTCGTCGGCAGATTATGGTCGGGCACCGCCAGCGTCAGCTCCGGCCGCCGCACGGTGCGGCCATTGGCGCGCAGGCCGGCAAAGGCCTGCGGGCTGGTGACTTCGTGGACAAGGTGCCGGTCGATATAGATCAGGCAGGTGCCGTCATCGCGGCGCTCCACCACATGGTCGTTCCAGATTTTTTCGTACAGGGTTTGCGGACGGCTGCTCATGGCTGCGCGTTAACCGAAAATGCGTGCGCCGGGAAGGGCTGGCGACATTATATTGCGCCATTGGCGTCTAGGCGCCCAGCCCCCAACCAGCGTCATCCCCGCGAAGGCGGGGACCCATATACGCAACGCAGGCGACTCCAGCGCGAATATCAGCGTTTATGGATTCCCGCCTGCGCGGGAATGACGAACCGATCAGGCGATCAACCCTCGTACGCCGCCGTCGTCTTCGACCGAACTTCCTCCGCGCTCACCCCCGGCGCGGTTTCGACCAGCCGGAACGGGCTGGCATGGTCGTCGCGCGCGAACACCGCCAGGTCGGTGATGATCATGTCGACCACCCCCAGCCCGGTCAGCGGCAGGGTGCATTCGGGAATGAACTTCGGGTCGCCGTTCTTGCTGGTATGCTCCATCACCACGATGATCTTCTTCACCCCGGCGACCAGGTCCATGGCCCCGCCCATGCCCTTCACCATCTTGCCCGGAATCATCCAGTTGGCGATGTCGCCGTTCTGCGACACCTCCATCGCGCCCAGCACGGTCAGGTCGATATGCCCGCCGCGGATCATGGCAAAGCTGTCGGCGCTGCTGAAATAGACCGATTGCGGCAGTTCGCTGATCGTCTGCTTGCCGGCATTGATCAGGTCGGCATCCTCGTCGCCGGCATAGGGAAACGGGCCGATGCCCAGCATCCCGTTCTCCGACTGCAACGTCACCTCGACGCCATCGGGGATATGGTTCGCCACCAACGTCGGGATACCGATCCCCAGATTGACGTAGAATCCGTCCTTCAGCTCGCGTGCGGCACGCGCCGCCATCTCGTCGCGGGTCCAGGCCATGCGATTACTCCTTGCGCGCGCCGGGATCGCTCCAGCGCAGATCATTGGGGAACACGTCGTCGAAATCACCGGCCAGCGCGGTGCCATAGACGGGGTTGGGCAGCACGAACCAGCCATTGCCCCAGAGCGGCGCGATCGCCGGCGAATCCGCCGCCGCGCGTCGTTCGGCCGGTTTCAGCCCGGCATTGAACAGGTCGCTGAAATCGCCCAGCTGATCGCCGACCAGCGCCACGACGCAATATTTCGCGGCGATCAGCGCGCGCCGGGCATCCTTGCCCGACCCGCCCGGTGCATCGCCCTTCAGGAACAGCGTCTCGCCATGCGTCGCCGGCCCCAGCCCCGCGCGGTTCAGCACCGCTTCGGTATAGTGCGCGGTGGCGGCATTGCGGTTCGAATTGAACACCACGGTCACGCCCGCCGCGCGCAGCGCCGCCAGCCCCTCGACCGCACCCGGCACCGGCCGCGTCGCGCGCCCGTCCGACCGCTCCCATCGTTCCCAGCGCGCGGCGTCATAGGCCAGACCCCCGCGCGCATCGGCATATTCATAGCCGGTGTTCAGCAGCACGGTCTCGTCGACATCGAACACGACCGCCGACTTGGCCGTACAGGTCAGCTGCTTCGGTTGCGCCAGCGTCGCATCGGGCGCCAGCACCGCCTGTAGCGGCATCCGGCGCAGCGTCGTGCGGTCGCGCTGATATTGCTGCGCATAGCGGACCAGCCCGGCATAGGCCTGCCGGCTCGCCGCCGCCGCCTCACCCGAACCGTAGAGATACTGCATCCCGGCCGGCACGCCCGACACCGTGGCCGGAGCTACCGGCGTCGACTGGTTCCCCACCGCGACGACACAGCCCGACAGCGCGAACGCGGCGGCGCCGAGGGTCAGTGCCTGCACCCCCCTCTGCATACCCCGGCGAAGGCCGAGGTACGGCGTGACTTGCACAGGCGGCCCGCCAGACCCACCCGTATCCCCGCGAAGGCGGGGATCCAGAGCCACAGGCGCAGACGTCAGCGTGTCACCACCCTGGATTCCCGCCTGCGCGGGAATACGGCCCTCGCCGATCATCACACCCGCTCCCGCACGGTCCGGAACTCGATCTGCTTGTCGTACGGCGCGCCGACGATCATCCGCTTCACGTAAATCCCCGGCAGGTGGATCGCGTCCGCATCCAGCGACCCGACCGGCACCACTTCCTCGACTTCAGCGACACAGATGTTCGCGGCGGTCGCCATCGGCTGGTTGAAGTTGCGCGCGGTCTTGCGGAAGATCAGGTTGCCGGCCTCATCGGCCTTCCACCCCTTGATGATCGACACATCGGCGCGGATACCGCGTTCGAGGATATAATCCTCACCGTCGAACTGCTTCACTTCCTTGCCTTCCGCGATCAGCGTGCCGACCCCGGTCTTGGTATAGAAGCCCGGAATGCCCGCCCCACCGGCGCGGCACCGTTCGGCCAGCGTCCCCTGCGGACAGAATTCGACCTCCAGTTCACCGCTCAGATATTGCCGCTCGAACTCCTTGTTCTCACCGACATAGCTGGAGATCATCTTCTTCACCTGCCGGCTGCGCAGCAGCTTGCCGAGGCCCTGCCCGTCGATTCCCGCATTGTTGCTGGCGATGGTCAGGTCCTTGACCCCCGATGCCTGGATCGCATCGATCAGCCGTTCGGGAATGCCGCACAGGCCGAACCCGCCCGCGCACAGCGTCATGCCGTCGTGCAGCAGCCCGTCGAGCGCAGCTTCCGCATTCGGGTACAGCTTCTTCATCGCCACTCTCCCAACTTCGTTGGCGTGGGGATTACCCATGGGGGCATGGGCGGGTCAAGAACCTGAACCACCTTTCAACTTCGCGACGCCACTGGCGCGCCGCCCGACCGCGCGATAGCCTGCGGAAATGACAGAGTCGCGCACCGGTGGCCGGATCCTGGTCGATGCCCTCACCCACCACGGATGCGACCGCATCTTCCACGTGCCGGGCGAAAGTTTCCTCGCCGTCCTCGACGCGCTGCACGACACGCCCGCGATCGATCTGGTGACCTGCCGACAGGAAGGCGGGGTCGGCTTCATGGCCGGTGCCGATGGCGTGCTGACCGGGCGACCCGGCGTCGCCTTCGTCACGCGCGGCCCCGGCGCGACCAATGCCTCGATCGGGGTGCATGTCGCGCGGCAGGATTCGGTGCCGATGCTGTTGTTCATCGGCGATGTCGACCGGGGAATGCGCGACCGCGAAGGCTTTCAGGAGGTCGACTTCCTCGCGATGTTCGCGCCGCTGGCCAAGCTGGTGCTGCGGATCGACGACCCGGCGCGCATCCCCGAATATGTCGCCCGCGCGTGGCGCACCGCCACCTCCGGCCGGCCGGGTCCGGTGGTGATCGCCCTGCCCGAGGACATGCTGTGCGAGGAAGCGATCGTCGCCGACCGCCCGCCGCTGGCCCCGCTGGAAACCACGCTCGACCCCGCCGACTTTACCGACCTGCTCGACCGCTTGCGGGCTGCCGAACGCCCGGTCGCGATCGTCGGCGGCGCGGGTTGGGACAAGGCGACCGGCGCGGCGTTCGGCGCCTTTGCCGAACGCTGGGGCATTCCGGTCGCCGGTGCCTTTCGCCGGCAGGACGCGATCGCCAACGACCATCCCGCATGGGCCGGCAATCTCGGCTACGGCCCCTCACCCAAACTGGTCCAGCGGATCAAGGCCGCCGACCTGCTGCTGGTGATCGGCGCACGGCTGGGGGAGGCGACCACCGATGGCTATACGCTGATCACCCCCGACCATCCGGGGCAGGTGCTGATCCACGTCCATCCCGACCCGGCCGAACTCGACCGGGTGTACCGCGCCGACCTCGCCATCGCCGCGACCCCGTTCGCCTTCGCCGCCATGCTCGCCCGCGCCGAACCGCCCGCGCAGCCCCGCCCCGCCATGGCTGAAGCCCATGCCGAATGGCGCGCATGGTCCACCCCCGCCCCGCGCGACGTTACCCTCGACCTCGGCCCCTGCGTCGCGGCGATGCGCGAACGGCTGTCGGGCCATGACACGATCATCTGCAACGGCGCGGGCAATTTCTCCGGCTGGTGGCATCGCTACTGGCATTATGGGTGGAGCGGCACGCAGCTCGCCCCGACCTGCGGCGCGATGGGCTATGGCACGCCCGCCGCCGTCGCCGCTGCGCTGCGCCGTCCGGACAGGCTGGCGGTGGCGATCGCGGGCGACGGCGATTTCCTGATGAACGGGCAGGAGCTGGCGACCGCGATCCACACGCAAGCGAACGTGCTGATCCTGCTGGTCGACAATGGCGGCTATGGCACGATTCGGATGCATCAGGAGCGCGAATATCCCGCCCGCGTCAGCGGCACCGCGCTCACCAACCCCGATTTCGCCGCGCTGGCGCGGGCCTACGGCGCATGGGCCGAAACCGTGGAGACGACCGACCAGTTCGCCCCCGCGCTCGACCGCGCGCTGGCACAGGCCGGGGTGCGGCTGCTCCACCTGCGGACCGACATGAACGTCATCACCCACGGCACCACCATCGCCGCGATGCGGGCGCGTTAAGCGGCTTTTGGAAAACTCGCGGAAGAGCGAGTTTCAAGGCGGTTCCGGCCCGCTCCCCCTCCCGACCACCCACACGGTATCCTCGATGGGTGGTCGGGAGGGGGAGCGGGCCGGAACCGCAAAACGGGCCATCGGCACGTTTTCAAACCGCCATTAAGCCTATCGTATCGATTCCGACCTATCCCCCCCGAACAACAACCAGTTTCCGGGGGATTTCCGTGAAGACCGTCGCGACCATCACCGCCGCCACGCTCGCCATCGTCGCAGCCGCGCCAGCCGCCGCGCAGAGCATCGTCGAAACGCCGCTCGGCCCGCGCATCGAACTGCGCGCCGGCTGGGACCGGGTCGATCTCGTGACCGAGGTGCATGACGGATCGTCCCGCGAAGAGGTCACGACCGGCGACAGCGGCATTACCTATGGCGGCGAAGTCGGTTACGACATGGTGTTGTCGGGCGCGTCGGTGATCGGCGTCTATGCCGGGCTGTCGAAATCGACGCTGGAAACCTGCGACGACCTGTCGTTCGGCGCGACCGTGATCGCGCGCGACTGCCTGTCGACCGGCCGCGAGATCGCGGTCGGCGGCCGCATCGGCTTCGTCACCGGTCCCAATTCGCTGGTCTATCTGAAGGGCGGCTACAGCAACGGCGAATTCCGCCGCGAAATCCGCGACCTGACGACACCCGCCAATAATTTCCGCGACAAGACCCGGCTCGACGGCTTTCACCTCGGCGCCGGCGGCGAAGTCGGCCTGACCAGCCGCGCCTATGGCAAGCTCGAATATCTCTACACCAACTATGCCGCCGACAAGGGCACGGTCGGCCAGTACCGCATCGAAACCGGCGTAGAACGCCACCATGTCGTCGCAGGGTTGGGCTACCGCTTCTGACACGAAAAAGGGGCCGTCCCGGTTTCCCGGAACGGCCCCTTCGGCACCATCCGCCACTACATCGGCGGTACGCGGCGCCTGTCAGCTCAGATCTTGTCGCCGAGCGCGCCCTTGACGCTGCCCTTGACGTCCTGGCCGACGCCCTTCGCCTGCTGGGCCTCGCCCTCGGCTTCCAGACGCTCGTTATCGGTCGCCTTGCCGATGGCTTCCTTGACGTTGCCAGCAACCTTGTTGCCTGCTGCGGCAAGCTTGTCGGTGAATTCACCCATGATCGGCTCCTTGCGGTTGCGCGGGGGCTGTTACCCTCGCTGGATTGCGGGTTTACAACAGCCCCGACCGCTGCCTTGTTCCATTAAATGTGATTCATATCAGTCCGGCCAGCGGGCTGGACGGGTCGGCATAACGCCGCCGCTGCATCCGCCCAGCACGATAACCCATGCGCCCGGCCTCGACCGCCGCCTTCATCGCCGCCGCCATCAGGATCGGGTCCTTGGCCTCGGCGATGGCCGTGTTCATCAGCACGCCATCGCAGCCCAGCTCCATCGCCACCGCCGCGTCCGACGCCTGCCCGACGCCCGCATCGACCAGCACCGGCACCTTGGCCCCTTCGATGATCAGGCGGATCGTCACCAGGTTCTGGATGCCCAGCCCCGACCCGATCGGCGCGCCCAGCGGCATGATCGCGACCGCGCCGGCATCCTCCAGCCGCTTCGCCGCGATCGGATCGTCGACGCAATACACCATCGGCTTGAAGCCCTCGTTCGCCAGCACCTCGGTCGCCCGCAGCGTCTCGACCATGTCGGGATACAGCGTACGCGCCTCGCCCAGCACCTCCAGCTTCACCAGGTCCCAGCCGCCCGCCTCACGCGCCAGCCGCAGCGTACGGATCGCGCTGTCGGCATCGAAGCAGCCGGCGGTGTTGGGCAGATAGGTGATCTTCTTCGGATCGATATAGTCGGTCAGCATCGGCGCCTTGGGGTCGCTGACGTTCACGCGGCGCACCGCGACGGTCACGATCTCCGCGCCCGATGCCGCGACCGCGGCGGCATTCTGTTCGAAATCCTTGTACTTGCCGGTCCCGACGATCAGCCGCGAGGTGAAGGTCCTGCCCGCCACGCTCCACGTATCGGCCGCATGATCGCCGCCACCGACGAAATGCACGATCTCCAGCTCGTCGCCATCCTCGACCTTGACCTCGGCCAGCGTCGAGCGCGGCACGACCTCCAGGTTACGTTCGACCGCGACCTTTTCCGGCACCAGCCCGATCTGCGCCGCCAGCTCGGCGATGGTCAGCCCGTCGCGAATGCGCATGTGATCGCCGTTGACCGTGATGCTGATGGTGCCGTCGCTGTGCATGTCGTCTCCTGTCGGGGCGCCGTTCTCTCGACTTAGGGCGCCCGGTCCGGCTATGGTGCGCCGCATATAGGGAGGGCGGCCAAGCCCCCGCAACCGAAAGCACCACCTTGCCCGCCACCATCTTCGTCCTCAACGGTCCGAACCTGAACCTGCTGGGCCTGCGCGAGCCGGAGATTTACGGCTCGGACACGCTCGACGACATTGCCGGGATGCTGGAGGATCGCGCCCGCGAGCTGGACCTGCAGATCGACCTGCGCCAGTCCAATCACGAAGGGCATCTGGTCGACTGGCTGCACGAGGCGCAGGCGGAGGGCGCGAAGGCGGTCCTGCTCAACGCCGGCGCCTATACCCATACGTCGATCGCGCTGCACGACGCGATCAAGGCGGTGAAGACCCCGGTGATCGAGGTCCATCTGTCCAATCCGCACAAGCGCGAGGATTTTCGCCATGTCAGCTTCGTCGGCCAGGCCGCACGCGGCACGGTGGCGGGGTTCGGCGCGCTTTCCTATCTGGTCGCGCTTGAAGCGGCCGCCCGCATCTGACAAGGGCGCGGTTTTTTAAGAATACACCATTGGGGGTTACCATGGCAGACGACAATCAGGGCGAAGGAACGCCGTTCACCAGCCACGCGATGCGCGTCGACATCGACCTCGTCCGCGCGCTGGCGCAGGTGCTGGACGAAACCGACCTGACCGAGGTCGAGGTGGAGGACGGCGCGCGCAAGGTCCGCGTGGTGCGCAAGCCTGCCCCGGTACAGGCCGCGACCTATGCGCCTGCCTATGCGCCCGTGCCCCAGCCGCAACTCGCCAGCGCCGCAACCACCACGATCGAGGCCGGCGCCGCCGTCGCGCCGGTCAGCGCCGTGCCGCCGGTCACCTCGCCGATGGTCGGTACCGTCTATCTGGCGGCCAATCCGGAAGCCAAGCCGTTCATCACGGTCGGGCAGAAGGTCGCCGCCGGCGATACGCTGGTCATCGTCGAGGCGATGAAGGTCATGAACCCGATCGTCGCCCCGGCGGCGGGCACCGTGACGCAGATCCTGGTGTCGAACGGCCAGCCGGTCGAATTCGACCAGCCGCTGGTGGTCGTGGAATAACATGCCCGACATCAAGAAACTGCTGATCGCCAATCGCGGCGAAATCGCGCTCCGCATCCACCGTGCCTGCCACGAAATGGGGATCAAGACGGTCGCGGTCCATTCGACCGCCGATGCCGATGCGATGCACGTGCGCCTGGCGGACGAGGCAATCTGCATCGGCCCGCCGTCCGCGACCGACAGCTATCTCAACATCCCCAACATCATCTCGGCCGCCGAGATCAGCGGCGCGGACGCGATCCATCCGGGCTATGGCTTCCTGTCGGAAAACGCCAAGTTCGCCGAGATCGTCGAATTGCACAACCTGATCTTCGTCGGGCCGAAGCCCGAACATATCCGGATCATGGGCGACAAGGTCGAGGCGAAGCGCACCGCCGGCAAGCTCGGCCTGCCGCTGGTCCCCGGCTCGGACGGTCCGATCGCCGATGTCGACGAAGCAAAGGCGATCGCCGCCTCGATCGGCTATCCGGTCATCATCAAGGCCGCGTCGGGCGGCGGCGGGCGCGGCATGAAGGTGTGCGCGAGCGAGGACCAGCTCGAAACGCTGATGCAGCAGGCGAGCAGCGAGGCGAAGGCCGCGTTCGGCGATGCCACCGTCTATATGGAAAAATATCTCGGCAACCCGCGCCATATCGAGTTCCAGGTGTTCGGCGACGGCAACGGCAACGCCATCCATCTGGGCGAGCGCGACTGTTCGCTGCAACGCCGCCACCAGAAGGTGCTGGAGGAAGCGCCCTCGCCCGTCCTCGGACAGGCCGACCGCGAACGCATGGGTGCGGTCTGTGCCAAGGCAATGGCCGATATGGGCTATCGCGGCGCCGGCACCATCGAATTCCTGTGGGAAGACGGCGAGTTCTATTTCATCGAAATGAACACCCGCCTGCAGGTCGAACATCCGGTGACCGAGATGATTACCGGCCTCGACCTGGTCCGCGAACAGATTCGCGTCGCGGAAGGGCATGGCCTGACCTGTCGCCAGGAACAGATCCGCTTTACCGGCCACGCCATCGAATGCCGCATCAACGCCGAGGACCCGCGCACCTTCGCGCCGTCGCCCGGCACGGTGAAGCATTTCCATGCGCCCGGCGGAATGCACGTCCGCGTCGATAGCGGCCTGTACGCCGGCTACAAGGTGCCGCCCTATTACGACAGCATGATCGCCAAGCTGATCGTCTACGGCACCACCCGCGAACGCTGCCTGATGCGCCTGCGCCGCGCGCTGGAGGAGTTCGTGATCGAGGGGATGAAGACCACCATCCCGCTCCACCAGTCGCTGCTGGACGATCCGGATTTCCAGACCGGTAACTACACCATCAAGTGGCTCGAAGACTGGCTGGCAAAGAACGACTGACGCCAAGATCCTCCCCGCTGCGCGGGGAGGGGGACCATGCGCAGCATGGTGGAGGGGGGTCTCCCCGATCGCAACGGCGGTGGAACAGGCCAGCCCCCTCCACCACCGGCTGCGTCGGCGGTCCCCCTCCCCGTGCCGGGGAGGAAAATATGCATGCCACGATCTACCACAACCCGCGCTGCTCGAAGTCCCGCGCCGCCCTCGCGCTCCTGACGCAGGCCGGCACCGACGTCACCGTGGTCGAATATCTCAAAACCCCACCGACCCGCGACGACCTGGCCGCGCTGCTGGAACGCGCCAACCTCACCCCCCGCGAAGCCCTGCGCACCGGCGAAACCGAAGCCAGGCCGCTAAAGACCGCCACCGACGCACAAATCCTCGACGCGATGGCGCAGCACCCGATCCTGATCGAACGCCCGATCGTCGCAACCGCGAAAGGCGTCGTCATCGCCCGCCCGCCGGAGCGCGTCCACGAGCTTCTCTGACGCCCCCCCATCGTCATTCCCGCGCAGGCGGGAATCCATAGACGCCGACGTTTCGACGGAAGCCACGACCGCTGCGTCTATGGCTCCCCGCCTGCGCGGGGATGACGAACTTGATGGTCAGGCCGTCCGGCAAAACCCCTTTCCTACACCCCCATCCCCTGCCAGCCTCGCGCTCCCGCTCTTTCCCATCGTCCGCCACCCCGCCGCCGCCAACACCACCTCCGCGCCCCCGCGACAAACAGTGCACGAGTGTGAACTTTGTGAACTTTGGCCCGCCAAAACCCGGCCAACCCGCCGCAATCGCTTGGAACTGCAACGATAGCCTGTCATTGCAACCGCATGGCGCGTCATACCCCACCGCTCGAACCGGGTCGCAACTGCTGGCGGATCGAACGCGCTACGCGCGCGACCGTGCTGGTCGATGCCGATACCTATTTCACCCATGCCCGCGATGCGATGCTGAAGGCGAAGAAGCAGATCATGCTGATCGGCTGGGACTTCGACGCGCGCATCCGGTTCAAGACCGACGCCGACAGCGAAGGCCCGGAAAAGGTTGGCGAATTCATCACCTGGCTCGTCCGCCGCACGCCGGGCCTGCAGGTCCATATCCTGCGCTGGGACACCGGCGCGATCAAGACGCTGTTCCATGGCCGCACCCTCGTCCGCATTGCCAAATGGATCGCCGATCCGCAGGTTCATATGCGGCTCGACACCCATCACCCGGTCGCCGGATCGCATCATCAAAAGGTCGTGGTGATCGACGACGACGTGGCGTTCTGCGGCGGGATCGACATGACCGTCGATCGCTGGGACACGCGCGAGCATCTCGACGACGATCCCCGCCGGGTCGAGCCGGACGGCACGCCGTACCAGCCGTGGCACGACGTCACCACCGCGCTGGAAGGGCCGGTCGCCGCCGCGCTGGGCGACATGTGCCGCCATCGCTGGGCGATTTCGGGCGGCGACATCCTGCCCGCGCCGACCGACACCGGCGGCTGCTGGCCGACCGGGCTGGAGGCCGATTTCACCGAGATCGACGTCGCCATCGCCCGCACCATTCCCGAAATGGCCGACCAGGAACCGGTGCATGAGATCGAGACGCTCTATCTCGACCTGATCGCCCGCGCCGAACGCTTCCTCTATGCCGAGAGCCAGTATTTCGCCTCGCGCAAGGTCGCCGAGGCGATCGCGAAACGGCTCGACGAGGCGGACGGTCCTGAGATCGTCATCGTCAACCCGACCACCGCCGAAGGCTGGCTGGAACCGGTGGCGATGGACTCCGCCCGTGCGCGCTTGTTCCAGGCGCTGAAGGAACGCGACCGCCACGACCGGCTGCGCCTCTACCACCCGTTCACCGCCGGCGGCACGCCGATCTATGTCCATGCCAAGGTGACGGTAATCGACGACCAGCTGCTGCGCGTCGGCTCGTCCAACTTCAACAATCGCTCGCTGCGGCTCGACACCGAATGCGACGTGACCGTCGATGCGACCCGCCACGCCAATGCCGACGAACGCCGCACCATCGCCGGCATCCGCGACTCGCTGCTCGCCGAGCATCTGGGCGTCGATTGCCAGACGATCGAAGCCACGCTGGAACGCACCGGCTCGCTGATCGCCACGATCGAGGAACTGCGGGGCGAAGGCCGCTCGCTGCGCCCCTATGAAATCCCCGATCTGGGCGCGGTCACCGAATGGCTGGCCGACAACAAGATCCTCGACCCCGAAGGACCGGGCGAAATGTTCGAAGGGCTGGCACAGCGCACCCCACTGCTCCAGAAGCTGAAGAAGCACCGCCCCCACCTCCATCGCGCCGACAATACCCTGTCGCCGGTGATGACGGCGGTCGCGGTCGGCGGCACCGTTGCCGGCAGCACGCTGATCGGCATGATGCTGTGGAATGCGTGGAAGAAGCGGCGCGACTGATCGCGCGGGAGCAAGTTCGCGCCCTGGGCGCCATTCCAGCGAAGGCTGGGATCTCCCGCTGACAGCACGGGACAGGAACCGCGTGATACCCCAGCCTGCGCTGGGGTGACGCTCGGGGCGCCGAGACAGGGTCGCAAGATGGCCGGCAGCATCGCCAGCGCGGCAGCATCCAAGGCCACCCTTGCGCGCCCGCTCACCGGACAGCGCAGAAGCCGAAGCGGGGACCGGCACCGGCCCCCGCCCCGCAACCGGACTTAGTTGCTGTCCGAGTTGTTGTCGTCGACGGCGATCAGGACGCCACCGGCAACGATCGCGGCTGCGAGCAGCGCGAACACGATGCCGCCGCCGGCCAGCTTCTGGCCACCCTTGGTCGGGGCGGTCGCGCGGACCGACTTGGCGACCGACAGCGCCGACGCGTTCTGCGCTGCGTTGGCGGCAACCGGAGCAGCGGCCAGCGTGGTCGCGGCGATCGCCGTCAGGAACTTCGAAACCATGTAAATTCTCCCTTGCTCGGCATGATGCCATGCTACGCCGAGTCCGGCGATGCGGATCACCGACGCCCAACGTGCCGAACGGTTCCCATGGCAAGGGGCATTTCCGAAGTCTTATAAACAGTTTCGGACATATTTGTTCCATCACTGTACCAATTCTGCAACGCAACATTGCCGCTTTGTTACAGTCGGCGGGACAACAAACCGGCTGGCACCGTCCGCGCGTGCGCGCTAGAGGCACGCCCATGACCCAGATCACGCCCGAGATCGTCGCCGAACACGGCCTGTCGCCCGAAGAATATCAGCGTGTCCTGCACGCGATGGGGCGCGAGCCCAATTTGACCGAACTCGGCATCTTCTCGGTCATGTGGTCGGAGCATTGCAGCTACAAGAGCAGCCGCATCCACCTGAAGAAGCTGCCGACCACCGGCCGCCAGGTTATTTGCGGTCCGGGCGAGAATGCCGGCGTCATCGACATCGGCGACGGGCAGGCCGCGATCTTCAAGATGGAGAGCCACAACCACCCGTCCTACATCGAACCCTATCAGGGCGCGGCGACGGGTGTCGGCGGCATCCTGCGCGACGTATTCACCATGGGTGCGCGGCCGATCGCGAACCTCAACGCGCTGCGCTTCGGGCGGCCCGACCACCCCAAGATGCGCCACCTGATCGCGGGCGTGGTCCATGGCATCGGCGGCTATGGCAATTGCGTCGGCGTGCCGACCGTGGGGGGCGAAGTGAACTTCCACCCGGCCTATGACGGCAATATCCTCGTCAACGCGATGACCGTCGGCATCGCCGATCAGGACAAGATCTTCTATTCGGCGGCGTCGGGCGTCGGCAATCCGATCGTCTATGTCGGGTCGAAGACCGGCCGCGACGGCATCCATGGCGCGACCATGGCCTCGGCCGATTTCGGCGAGGATGCCGAGGAGAAGCGCCCGACCGTGCAGGTCGGCGACCCCTTCACCGAAAAGCTGCTGATCGAGGCGTGCCTCGAACTCATGGCGTCCGACGCGATCGTCGCGATCCAGGACATGGGCGCCGCCGGCCTCACCTCCTCCTCGGTCGAGATGGCGTCGAAGGGTGGCGTGGGCATCGAACTGGTCATGGACGACGTGCCGCAACGCGAGCGCGGCATGACCCCGTATGAAATGATGCTGTCGGAAAGCCAGGAGCGGATGCTCATGGTGCTGAAGCCCGGCCGCGAGGAGTTCGCCAAGGCGATCTTCGACAAATGGGAACTCGACTTCGCGGTCATCGGTCATGTGACCGATACCGGCCGCATGGTACTGAAATGGCAGGGTGAGGTCGTTGCCGACATCCCGCTCGCCCCGCTCGCCGACGACGCCCCGCTCTACGACCGGCCGCATATCCCCACCCCCAAGCCCGCCGAACTGACGAACGTGCCGGTCTGCGCCGATCCGGCCGCCGACCTGCTGACGCTGATGGGATCGCCCGACATCGCGTCGCGCCGGTGGATCTGGGAGCAATATGACCACATGGTCGGTGCCGACACCGTGCAGCGCCCCGGCGGCGATGCGGCGGTCGTCCGCGTCCATGGCACGCAGAAGGCGCTGGCGATGACCACCGACTGCACCCCGCGCTATTGCTTCGCCGATCCGGTCGAGGGCGGGAAACAGGCGATCGCCGAGGCCTATCGCAACCTGACCGCGGTCGGCGCGACGCCGCTGGCGGTGACCAACTGCCTGAACTTCGCCAACCCGCAGCGGCCCGAGATCATGGGCCAGATCGTCGGCTGCCTCGACGGGATGAGCGAGGCGTGCCGCGCGCTCGACTTCCCGATCGTGTCGGGCAACGTGTCGCTCTACAATGAATCGAAGGCGACCGGCGGCGGTTCGGCGATCCTGCCGACCCCGGCGATCGGCGGCGTCGGGCTGCTGGCGAACTGGGAAAAGTCGGCGACGATCGCGTTCAAGCAGACCGGCGACATCATCCTGCGCGTCGGTGACCGCGCCGGATCGCTCGGCCAGTCGCTGTGGCTGCGCGAAGTCCATGGCCGCGAGGAAGGCCCGCCGCCGCCGGTCGACTTGGACGGCGAACGCCGCACCGGCGGCTATATCCGCCAGGCGATCCTGTCGGGCAAGATCACCGCCTGCCACGACGTGTCGGACGGCGGCGTCGCGGTGACCGTCGCGGAGATGGCGCTGGCCGGCAATGTCGGCGCGATCCTCGACCGCAAACTGCCGTTCGACGACATCGCCCGCTCGCTGTTCGCCGAGGACCAGGGCATCTACATCGTCACCGTCCACGACCATGCCCTGCTCGAATTCCTGCAGGGTGCGGAAAAGGCCGGCGTCGATGCCGAACCGATCGGCCGCACCATCGGCAGCCGGATCATCTTCGAACTGAACGATGGCGACTTCGCGGTGTCGCTGGCCAACCTGCGCACCGCGCATGAAGGCTTCTTCCCCGCGCTGATGAACGCCGACGCGGCGCTCGCCTAAGCCGCTTTCCCCTGCCCGCGGGATCGGGCAGGGGGTTGCCATGACCGCCCCCCGCCCCGCCGCCACCGACCGCATCGTCACGCTGGACGTGGTGCGCGGGGTCGCGGTGATGGGCATCCTGTTCGTCAACATCCTCAGCTTCGCCCTGCCCGACGTCGCCCGGCTCAGCCCCTATGCGTGGGGCATGACCGGGCCGGCCGACCTCTGGGCCTATTTCGCGACGATGATCGCGTTCGATGGCAAGATGCGCGGGCTGTTCTCGTTCCTGTTCGGGGCGTCGCTGCTGCTGGTCGTCGACCGCGCGGAAGCGGCGGGCGCGGACCCGGTCGCCATCCATTACCGCCGCATGGCGTGGTTGTTCGTGCTGGGGCTGGCCCATGCCACCCTGCTCTGGTCGGGCGACATCCTGATGCACTATGCGCTGGTCGGCAGCGTCGCCTATGGCTTCCGTCACAGCTCGATACGGCGGATGGTCGCCTGCGGCATCGCGCTGGCGTCGGTCGAATGGTTGTTGCTGGGTGCGATCGCGCTGTCGTTCGTGGCGATGCAGGGGGCGGACACCCCGTCCGCCGCGCAAGGCCTGCGCGATTTCGAAAACGGCTTCGGCATTCCGGCCCCGGCGGTACTGGCCCGCGAACTCGCGCTGTTCCGGGGCGGCTATGCCGGCATCCTGCACCATAATCTGGTCGAGCTGGCGACGACGCTCTACAACACCGTCTTCATCGGCTTCGAAACGCTGGCCTATATGCTGTTCGGCATGGCGGCACTGCGCAGCGGAATGTTCGCGGGCAGATGGCCGCGTGCGCGACTGTGGCGCTGGGCGGGGTTCGGGATCGCGACCGGCGTCATCGCCTATGCCGGGCTGGCAGCGTGGATGCTGGCACGCGGCATCGACGCCCGGTCGGTCATCCTGGGTGCCTTCGCCTGTCCCCCGCCGCTGCGCGCGGTGATGATCCCGGCCTATGCCGCCCTGATCGTGCTGGCAGCGGGTCGTTACCCCACCATTGCCGCCCGCTTCGCCGCGGTCGGACGCATGGCGCTCAGCAACTATCTGGCGACGACCATCGTCATGTGCTTCGTCTTTTACGGCTGGGGCTTGGGCCAGTTCGGCGTCTGGTCGCGCGCCACCCTGTACCTGCCGGTGCTGGCGATGTGCGTGCTGATGCTGCTCTGGTCGCGCTGGTGGCTCGCCCACTATCGCTATGGCCCGTTCGAATGGCTGTGGCGCTCGCTGGCCAGGGGGCAGCGGCAGCCGATGCGCGTCGAAGCGAGTGCTGCGTAACGACCAGTTGATGCGAATGATACGCAAGACTTCTTGCGAACGACTTTCACTACTATTATACCTCGATTCGTCAGAACGAGGGCGAATCCATGGTCGTATGCGTCTGTAATGCCATTCGGGAGCGCGATGTCCGCGAAGCCGCGCGTGGCGGGGCCAGCAGCGCCTGTCAGGCGTACCGGGCGCTGGGATGTCAGGCGAAATGTGGACAATGCGTCCCGTTCGCGCGAGCCATTATCGATGCGGAGCGCGCGGCTGCGTAGCGTTCGCAACGTAGAAATCCGCAGAAATCCGCCATTTTCCTGCTGTCGTTACGCCGCCATACCGCGTAAGAGCCGTCCATCACCACGATAAGGACGAACACCGTGAAGGGCGACGCCAAGGTCATCGAATTTCTCAACGAAGCGCTCCGTAACGAGCTGACGGCAGTCAACCAGTACTGGTTGCACTATCGCCTGCTCGACCATTGGGGCGTGTACAAGCTGGCCCAGTTCGAGCGTCACGAATCGATCGACGAGATGAAGCACGCCGATCGTCTGGCGGAGCGCATCCTGTTCCTTGACGGCCTGCCCAATTTCCAGCTGCTCGGCCGCCTGCGCGTCGGGGAAACGGTCGAGGAAATCCTGAAGGCCGATCTCGCGATCGAGGTCGAGGCCGTGGCCCAGCTGCGCGAAGCCGTCGCCTATTGCGAGAGCATCCGCGACTTCGTCAGCCGCGACCTGTTCGCCGAAATCCTGTCGAACGAGGAAGAGCATGTCGACACGCTCGAAACCCAGTTCGAAATGATCGAGCGGATGGGCATCCAGAACTACATCCAGCTCAATTCGGTCGCCGAGCTGGACAAGCACGCCTGACCCCGGTTGCGACCGGCCGCCCCCACGCGGTCGGTCGCAGCGGTTTCCTGCAATACGACTTCTTTAAAGGGCGACGGGCCGCTTGCCGAAACCGGCCGGGCGCCGCACCGCCAGCGGGTTGGTGTCGCGGTCAAGCATGGCCAGCGTCGCCTCGAACGTCGGGCGCAGCCGGGCGACATGCTCCAGCGCTTCGGTCGGAACGTCGCGCGTCTCGACGCATTTGCGGGCGATGACTTCGATCCCCTCGGCCAGGTCGGCGAGGGTTTCCGCCCCGAATTGACGCGATTCGCCCTTCAGCGTGTGGGCGGGCAGCACCATCGTCGCGGCGTTCTGATCGCGCATCGCCGCTTCGATCGCGCGGACCGACTTGATCCCGTCTTCGCGGAAATAGCCGAGAATGCGGACGAAATTCCCGCCCAGCTCGACGCGCGCCGCGGCCAGCACGCGCTGATTGATCAATCCGTCGTTCATTCCTGCCGCCCCCGTCCTTCGAAACCACGCCGCGTCCGGCGCCATCCGTCACTGTATCGCCGACGCCGTAAACAAGATGTTTATGCAGGCGCGGCGGGGGCAGGGATTTCAGCTGAGCAACAGCCCGGCCAGCGCCGCCGACATCAGGTTCGCGAGACTGCCGGCGACCAGCGCGCGGATACCCAGCTTCGCGATCATCGGCCGCTGGTTCGGCGCCAGGCTGCCGGTCACCGCCATCTGGATCGCGATCGACGAGAAATTGGCGAACCCGCACAGCGCAAAGGTGATGATCGCGATCGTCCGCGTCGACAGCTGGCCGCCCGCTTCGCCGAGCGAGATATAGGCGACGAACTCGTTCAGCACGACCTTCTGCCCGAACAGGCCGCCGGCGATCCCCGCCTCGTTCCACGGCACGTTCAGCAGGTACATGACAGGGGCAAAGACATAGCCGAGCAGCCGCTGGAAGCTGAGGTCGGCGACGCCGAACCAGTTGCCGATCCCGCCGAGCAACCCGTTGGCCAGCGCCACCAGTGCGACGAACGCCAGCACCATCGCGCCGACCGCGACCGCCAGCTTCACCCCGGTCTGCGCGCCCTGTGCCGCCGCCATGATGATGTTGGCCGGGCGTTCCTCGTCATGCGTCGCCTCGGCCAGCGCGATCGCCGCCGCCTCGCGCCCGAAATCGCCGGCATCGCCCAGCGGCAATTCGCCCGCCGGGGGCAGCGGGGTGTCGGGCATGATGATCTTCGCCATCAGGATGCCGCCCGGCGCCGCCATGAAGCTGGCCGCCAGCAGGAAATCGATGCGGATGCCCATCGACGCATAGGCCGCCAGGATCGTCCCCGCCACGCCCGCCATGCCGCTGGTCATCACCGTGAACAGCTGTGCCGGGGTCAGCCCCGCCAGATAGGGACGGATGACGAGCGGCGATTCGCTCTGCCCGACGAAGATGTTGGCGGCGGCGCACAGCGATTCGACCTTGCTGACGCCAATCACCTTTTCGATGCCGCCACCGATCCAGCGCACCACCAGCTGCATGATCCCCAGATAATAGAGGATCGACACCAACGACGCGAAGAAAATGATGACCGGCAGCGCGGCGATGGCGAAGCTCTGCCCCCCGATCTCCGGCCGGGCGAGCGGCCCGAACAGGAACGACGTGCCGGCATTGGCATAGGCCAGCAGGTTGGCGACCCCGCCCGACAGGAAGCCCAGCACGCCCTTGCCCCACGGGGTGTACAGCACGAGGATCGCGATCCCGACCTGCAGCGCGAACGCCGCGCCGACCACGCGCAACCGGATGGCGCGGCGGTTGGTCGACAATGCGACGGCGATCCCCAGAATCACGATGATGCCGGCGATGCCGACCAGAAAACGTGTCATGTAAGCGTGCTACCCTGGCCCCGCCGCCCGTCCCGGACGGCCCAAACCGTCGTGACATGCCATGCCGTCGCCCGCGACGCCAGCGGCGACAAACGCTTTTGCCATCGGCGGATTTCGGGACTAGCAAGGGCCATGACGACACCCGCACCGCCTGCGCCCGCGACGATCACCCTTCCCCGCGCGCTGCTCATCTTCTCGATCTTCTATGGCGGGATGGTCTGCATCGCCGGCGTGCTGGGCAACAAGCAGGTCGCGATCGGCCCGCTGGCGGTCGAGGCCGGCATCTTCGCCTTCCTGCTGCTGGTCGTGGTGTCGAGCGCCATTGCCGAACTCTACGGCGCGCAGCGGGCCAAGCATCTGGTGTGGTTCGGCTTCGTGCCGCTCATCACGTCGATGATATTGTCGTGGATCGTCTGGGCGCTTCCCGCATCGACGGACATGCTGCCGGTCAACCGCGATGCCATCCAGATCATCCTCGGCGCGACATGGCGCATCTGGGGCGCGGGGATCATCGCCTATGGCGTATCACAGACGCTCAACGTCACGATCTTCGGCTGGTTGAAGCGTGGCGAGGGCAAGCTGCTGTGGCTGCGTGCCGCCATCGCCAGCGTGCTGTCCCAGATCGTCGATACGCTGATCTTCGTGACGGTCGCCTTCTATGGCGTGTTCCCGATCGGGCAACTGGTCGTCGGACAGATGCTGACCAAGGTCATCCTGTCGATCGTGCTGGTGCCGCCGCTGATCTATGCCTTCGTCGCGCTGGGACGGTGGCTGGACCGGGCGCGGTAGGAAGGTTTCGGTTTCACGCGAAGGCGCGGAGACGCGGAGGGGGTGTGGCGTCGGCGAACCGGCGAATCCTCTGGCTTCAAGGCGCCGAAGAGGACGTGCCGCGGTCGCGGCGGGCGCAACTCCTCCGTGTTCTCCGCGCCTTCGCGTGAACCAAATCTTTCTTCTCCGCCCGCACCCCGCTAAAGCGCGGCCATGACCCACGCACCCGATCCGAAGATGCTCGCCAAGGCGGAAACGCTGACCGAGGCGCTGCCCTATCTGCAACGCTATGCCGGTCGCACCTTCGTGGTGAAATATGGCGGGCACGCGATGGGCGATCCCGAACTGGCGCGCGATTTCGCCGAGGATGTCGTGCTGTTGAAGCAGGTCGGCATCAATCCGGTCGTCGTCCATGGCGGCGGTCCGCAGATCGGCGCGATGCTGAAGCGGCTGGGCGTCGAATCGCGCTTCGTCGACGGGCTGCGCGTCACCGACGCCGCGACGGCCGAGGTCGCGGAAATGGTGCTGGCGGGCAAGATCAACAAGGAAATCGTCGCGTGGATCGCCCAGGCCGGCGGCAAGGCGGTCGGCATCTCGGGCAAGGACGCGCGCCTCGTCACCGCCGAGAAGGTCGGCCGCAGCGAACCTGATCGGGCACAGGGGATCGAGCGCCATGTCGACCTGGGCTTCGTCGGCACGCCGGTCGCGGTCGACCCAACGATCCTGCACAGCCTGGCGCGCGACGGCTTCATCCCGGTCGTGGCGCCGGTCGCGCTGGGCGCGGATGGCGAGACCTATAACATCAACGCCGACACCATGGCCGGGTCGATCGCCGGCGCGATGGGCGCGTCGCGCTTCTTCCTGCTGACCGATGTCGCGGGCGTGCTGGACAAGACCGGCGAGCTGCTGACCGACCTCGACGCCGCCCGCATCGCCGAGCTGAAGGCCGATGGCACGATCAAGGGCGGCATGATCCCGAAGGTCGAAACCTGCGTGGCGGCGGTGGCGCAGGGCGTCGACGCGGCGGTCATCCTCGACGGGCGCGTGCCGCACGCCATGTTGCTCGAAATCTTCACCGAACAGGGTGCCGGTACGCTGGTGCACGCCTGAGGGTTGGAGACGGCGGGCCGCGTCCCTATAGTCGCTGCCTGTTGCACGAAAGGCTGATGCGTTGAACGTCCTGCTCGATATTATTCAGGTGCTGCTGAACGTCATGTGGTGGATCATCGTCGCGCAGGCGATCCTGTCGATCCTGATCGCGTTCAACGTCATCAATACCCATAACGATTTCATCCGCTCGCTCTATCGGGGGCTGATGGTGGTGACCGAGCCGGTGTACCGCCCGATCCGGCGCATCCTGCCCGATTTCGGCGCACTGGACTTCGCGCCGTTCGTGGTGCTGGTGCTGATCGGCATCCTGCAGGGGATCATCCTGCCGGCGATCTATCGGGCGACCGTCGCGACGTTTATCTAGGGCCGATCATCGCAAATGTTCGTCATTCCCGCGAAGGCGGGAATCCATAGACACTGACGTCTCAGCTGGATTCGCACCCCTGGTGCATATGGACTCCCGCCTGCGCGGGAGTGACGATAGGGGGTGTTCGTCCTGGACCCGGCGAACGATGTGACGGTCTGGCCTCAACCCCGCGACGGGCTGACGAAGACATCCTCGATCGCCAGCTCGAACAACTCGGCGATGCGGAACGCGAGCGGCAGCGACGGGTCGTAGCGGCCAGTCTCGATCGCGTTGACGCTCTGGCGCGACACCTCCAGCTTTTCGGCCAGATGCTGTTGCGACCAGCCGCGTTCGGCCCTGAGCGTTTTTAGATGGTTGTTCATTCGGCTGGGTTCGTCAGCCGGGAGTGCAGCGCCATCGCGCACTGAGTGATCCCCATCGCGCCGCACCAGAACGGAAAGACGAGGAAGGTTGGCGGATGCCCGACCACACCGTTATTCTCCAGAAAGCCCCAAATCGTCGTCGCCGCGAGCAGCAGTCCGGTCCCGCCGAGCATCGCCATTACCAGCCGATTGCGGATGAACTCATCCCGCTCCTCGCGCAGATACATTCCCATGACGATGATGACGCCGACCAGCGGAATCGCGGGCAACACCGACATCACGCCCAGCGTCGCTCCCGCGATCGCGCCATGACGCTGCGCCGCGCTGACCCCGATCAGGATCAGGGCATAGCACACCATCAGCGGCATGAACCGGAGCAGGTAGCGCCGTTGCGCCATATTGCGTCGTTGCATCGCGTCCTCCACTATTGTGAAGGACGCTTTACATGACAAGCTCGCTTTACGTCAAGCGTCCTTTACCGTGTGGGCACCGGCTCCGCGCCCGAATAGTCGTAGAAGCCGCGTTTGACCTTGCGCCCGTACCAGCCGGCCTCGACATATTTGACCAGCAGCGGCGCGGGCCGGAACTTGGGGTCGCCGGTCCCTTCGAACAGGACGCGGGTGATCTCCAGACAGGTGTCCAGCCCGATGAAGTCGGCCAGCGTGAACGGCCCCATCGGGTGGTTCAGCCCCAGCTGGCACGCCGCATCGATGTCGGCGATCGTCGCCACGCCCTCACCCAGCGCGAAGCACGCCTCGTTCAGCATCGGCATGAGCACGCGGTTGACGATGAAGCCCGGCGCGTCATTGGCATGGACGATCCGCTTGTTCAGGCTCTGCCCGAATGCCTCGACCGCGGCGACGGTCGCGTCGCTGGTGGCAAGGCCGCGGATCAGTTCGATCAGGCCCATCACCGGCACCGGATTGAAGAAATGCACGCCCATGAACCGCGCCGGATCGGGCGCGGCCTGCGCGAGGCGCGTGATCGGGATCGACGAGGTGTTGCTGGCGAGGATCGCGGTATCCGACAATACCTTGCCCACGGTTTCGAAAATCTGGCGCTTGATCGCCTCCCGCTCGGTCGCGGCCTCGATCACCAGGTCGCACGGTGCCATCGCCGCCAGGTCGCCTACGGCCACGATCCGCTCCAGCGCGGCATCGGCGTCGGCCTGCGTGATCTTCTCCTTCGATACCGCCCGCGCGAGTTGCTTGGCGATACCGTCCTTGCCGGCCTGCGCACGCTCGACCGACATGTCGGACAGAAGCACCGCATATCCGGCCTGCGCCGACACCTGCGCGATGCCCGCTCCCATCTGGCCTGCGCCGATCACGCCAATCGTCTTCATCATCCGTCCTCTCAAAACCTGCCGTTTCCCGGCTCGAACGCGGCAATAGCGGCTTTCGATCAGGCGTACATGCCGGTATCGCAGCCCGATGCGCCGTATCCTGCCCCTCACCTTGCCGCTGGCGCTGTTCGCCTGCAACGGATCGTCGCCACAGCCGGGCGGAAACGCGGCCACCCCCACGCCCAGCGCCAGTGCGACGCCACCGAGCGACACCGCCACGGCCCCGCGCCCGACGACGCTACGCAGCTTCGGCGACTGGGTGGCGGGTTGCGACAATGGCGCGACGTGCCAGATGGGATCGCTGGCGCCGGAAGACGGCGATCCGCCCGCGCTGATGCTGTCGCTCGAACGCGCAGCGGGACCGGACGGTGCGATCGTCCTGCGCCTGCGCGGAACGACCCTGCCGTCGCTGCCGCTGTCCCTGTCGATCGACGGCGAAGCGGTGGCGCGGGGCGGAACGGTGCGCGACGATGCGATCGAACTGGCCGGGCCCCCGGCCGCCGCGCTGGCACGGCGCATGGCACAGGGACGCACGCTCCTGATCTCGGACGCGGGCGGCGGGCGGGCGGCGACGCTGTCGCTGACCGGGGCGTCGGACGCGCTGCGGTGGATCGATGCCGAACAGGGGCGTGTCGGAACGGCCGGGGCGCTTGTCGCCAGCGGCGTACGCCCCGACCAGCGTCCCGCCCCCGCGCTTCCCGTGGTGCGTGCGCCGGCCATCCGGGGCGAATCAGCATTGCTCGACCCGCTGCTCGTGACGCGGATGCGGCAGGAGGCGGAATGCGAGGGCGACGACCTGCCGCCGGCCACCACCAAGCCGCTGGGCGGTGGCCGGACGCTGGCGATCGTCCCCTGTTCACTGGGTGCCTATAACCTGCTGTCGGCGCTGTTCGTGGTCGAACAGGGCGCGGCAAAGCTCACCCAATTCGACACCCCACCGGGCGGCGATTCGGGCAGCGATACGCCGCTCGCCTTCAACGCTGCCTTCGAGGACGGCATCCTCGATACCAATGCGCTGGGCCGGGGGCTGGGCGATTGCGGCGTGCGACAGCGTTTTGCGTGGGACGGCACCCGCTTTCGCCTGATCGAACAGCGTCAGATGGACGATTGCCGCGGCAATGCCGATTTCATCCGGACCTGGACGGTACGGCTGATCCGGTAGGCGTTGCCGACGTCAGCGGGGCCGCAGCACCGCGACGACCGGATAGTGATCGGATGGGAACACATCGCCCTTGCGCGTGTCGATCACCGTCACCGATAGCGGCGTAAAACCCTTCACGAAAATCCAGTCGATCCGCCGGTCGGGCTTGCCGGTAAAGCCGTGGAACGTCGCTTCCGGCCCGCTGTGTTGGGCCGTCGCGGTCCAGGCGTCGGTCAGGTCCTGTGCCAACCGACGATGGGTCGGGCTGTCGGGCACGGTGTTGAAATCGCCGGTCAGCACCACCGGCAGGTCGCCGGCGATCGCCGGAATGCGCGCCGCCAACAATGCCGCGCCCTTTTCGCGCGCCGCCTCATCTTCCTCGCGATAGGGCAGATGGGTGTTGAACAGTGCGAAGCGCTTGCCGTGGCCTTTGCGGAAGATCGCCCAGGTCACCATCCGCGGCAAGGGGTGGCCCCAGGTGATGCTACCCGGCACCTTGGGCGTGTCCGACAGCCAGAAATTGCCCCAGCGCTCCACCCGCAGCCGGTCGGTGCGGTAGAAGACGCCCATATGTTCGTCGTCGGGCCGCCCGGTGCCGCTGCGCCCGATACCGATCCAACTATAGCGCGGCAGGCGGGTGACCAGATCGTCGCCCTGTCGCTTGAACAGTTCCTGCGTGCCGATCACGTCGGGGTTGGCCCGCCGGATCGTCGCGGCGGTCAGGTCGCGGCGCAGTTCCCAACGATTCGCGTCATCGCCTTCGGCGGGCAGGCGGATGTTGAGGCTCATTACGGTCAGGTCGCGGGCCATGGCAGGCACCGCCACGACCAGCGCCGCAATCGTCAGGAACAGGCGGATCATGGAGCGATCGGGACTTTCTGCGCTTCGGCCAGGATCACGCAGAACGCGCCGTCCTCGCCACACCATTGTTGCACGGGGGTCCACCCGCCGCTGCGCAGTAGCAGCCGGGCGTCGCGATCGCCATATTTATGGCTGTTCTCGGTGTGAATCGTCTCACCGTCCCGCATCGTGAACGACCGCCCGTCCACGGTGAACTCCATAGCGCGTGTCGCGCGCAGATGCATTTCGATCCGCGCGGCATCGTCGTTCCAGCGCGCTTCATGGGCAAAGGCGTCGACCGGGACCGTGCCGGCCAGTTCGCGGTTGATCCGGTCGAGCAGGTTCAGGTTGAACGCCGCCGTCACCCCCGCCGCATCGTCATAGGCGGCGACCAGCGTTTCGCGATCCTTGATCCGGTCGATGCCGATCAACAGCATCGCCCCCTCGCCCAGCCAGTCGCGCATCGCCCGCAGCAGCGTGCCGGCGGCCAGCGGCTCCATGTTGCCGATCGTCGATCCGGGGAAGAAGCCCAGCTTCGGCATGTCCGCGACTTCGGCGGGTAGCGGCACCGGATGCATGAAGTCCGCCTCGACCGGCAACACCGGCAGACCGGGGAACTGCGCGGCCAGCGTCGCGGAGGACGAGCGCAGGAAATCGCCCGAAATATCGATCGGCACATAGGCGGCGGGTTCGATGCAGTTCAGCACGATCGGCGTCTTGACCGACGATCCCGACCCGAACTCGACCACCGCCACGCCTTCGCCGACCGCGCCGACCAGTTCGGGGCAGATCGTCTTCAGGATCGCGGTTTCGGCGCGCGTCGGGTAATATTCGGGGAGCGCGGTGATGTCCTCGAATAGCTCCGACCCCTTGCGGTCATAGAACCAGCGCGCGGGGATCGCCTTGTGCGGCAGGGCCAGCCCGGCCAGCACATCGGCGCGGAACGCGGGATCGGCACGGGTCGCCATCGGCACATCGTCGCTACGCAGCATCACAGGTCCTTTGCGAGCCGGACGCCGGTGAATTGCCAGCGCTGGTGGGGATAGAAGAAATTGCGGTAGCTGGCGCGGGCGTGGCCGCGCGGCGTGGCGCAGGACGATCCGCGCAACACGAACTGCCCGCTCATAAACTTACCATTATATTCGCCGACCGCGCCTTCCACGGTGCGAAAGCCCGGATAGGGGCGATAGGCGCTGCCGGTCCATTGCCAGACGTCGCCGAAGAACGCCGGCCCGCCGTTCGACGGACGCGGTTCGACGGCATGGGCGCGGTCGAGCTGGTTGCCGCCCGCCGGATCATGGCTGGCCGCGGCGGCTTCCCATTCGAACTCGGTCGGCAGGCGCGCGCCGGCCCAGCTGGCATAGGCGTCGGCCTCGAAGAAGCTGACATGCGTCACCGGCGCGGCGGGGTCGATCGCGCGACGCCCGTCGAGGCCGAAGCGGGTCCACGCCTCGCCATCGCGCTCCCAATAGAGCGGCGCATGGATGCCGTTCGCCTGTACCCATGCCCAGCCGTCCGCCAGCCACAGCCGCGCGTCGCGATAACCGTCATCGGCGATGAACGCCGCCCATTCGCCGTTGGTGACGGTGCGGTCGGCAATGGCATGGGGGTGTAGCAGCACATCGTGCCGCGGCCCTTCGCAATCGAAGGCGAAGCCCTGGCCGCCATGGCCGGCCTGCACGATACCACCGCGATGCTCGATCCACCCGGTCGGCGGCGGCACCGCCACCGGACGCTTCGGCTCGGGCGCGAACATCGCCGGCTCCAGCGGGTTCTCGCTGAAATGGTGGAGGATGTCGGTCAGCAGCAGTTCCTGATGCTGTTCCTCATGGTTGCAGCCCAGCGCGACCAGTTCTTGCGAATCGGACGAGAGCGTTGGCAGCGCGGCCAGCAATGCCGCATCGACCGCCGCGCGATAGGCGCGCACTTCGTCCAGGCTGGGGCGGGTAATCATCCCCCGCCGGCCGCGCGCATGGCGACGGCCCTCGGCCTCGTAATAGCTGTTGAACAGGAACGGGAAGCGTTCGTCGTGCAGCGTATAGCCGGCGACATGATCGCGCAGGACAAAGGTTTCGAAGAACCAGGTCGTATGCGCCAGATGCCATTTGGCCGGCGACGCATCGTCCATCGACTGCACGGTGGCATCGGCGTCGGACAGCGGCGCGGCCAGCGCATCGGTCAGCGATCGTACGGCATGATAGCGATGTGCGAGCGGATGGTCGGACCGGTCGGCCGGTGTCGCTCGCATGATCGTCATTCTCCTAGGGTGCCGGACGTTCCCCGCCCGGTACCCACAAAACGTCTCCACCGGCGCTTTGGTTCACAAGTCGCGCAAAAACGAACAGAAAATCCGACAGCCGGTTGATATAGGCGAGCAGATTCGGGTTCATGGCCGCGTCGTGCGATGCCGTTACCGCCGAACGCTCCGCCCGCCGCACGATGGCACGCGCCAGATGCAGCGCGGCCGCCGCCGCCGATCCGCCGGGCAGGATGAAGCTGGTGAGCGGCGACAGCCCGGCATTGGCCCGGTCGATCGCGTTCTCCAGCGCTGTCACCTGTTCGGGGACGATGCGCAGCGCCCCCTCGATCACCGCCGGGGTGGCAAGGTCCGCGCCCAGGTCGAACAGGTCGTTCTGGATGGTCAGCAGCATCGCGGCGTCGGGATGGTCGCCCAGCGCGGCGATGGCGACGCCCAGCGCCGAATTGGCCTCGTCCACATCGCCGATCGCCTGCATCACGGCGGCGTCCTTCGCCACGCGCGATCCGTCGACCAGCCCGGTGGTCCCGCCGTCCCCGGTGCGGGTATAAATCTTGGTCAGCTTCACCATGGCGGGGTCAGGTGCGCCCGGACAGGAACAGCAGCAGCACGACGATCAGGATCGCGATCGCTTGAAACAACACACGCGCCTGCATCATCTTGTTCGATTTCAGCGCATTTTCGCTCGGCCCCTCGCCGCGCACCTCGGCGCTTCCCTGTGCCAGGAACGACACGATGCCGCGCACCAGCGCGACGACGACCGCGATCATCGCCGCGATCAACAACAGGACCAGGAACGTGTTCATGGGGTGAAGCTAAGCCTTTGCCAGCGCAAAGCCAATGGGCAGCCGCCCACAGCGCAGATCATCGGCAAAGGCGCGCCCGTCGACACCCTGTTCGCGAAGCGCCGCCAGCGTCGGCGCCCCGTTGCGCTTGGCCAGCCGCTGCCCATCCGGTCCCAGCAGCAGCGGATGATGCCGCCACACCGGCAGGGGCAGGTCGAGCAGCGCCTGCAACAGCCGGTGGATATGGGTCGCGGCGAACAGGTCGATGCCGCGCACCACATGGGTCACACCTTGGCGCGCATCGTCGATAGTGACCGCCAGATGATAGCTGGTGCCCGCATCCTTGCGCGCCAGCACCACATCGCCCTGTGCCAGCGGATCGGCTGCGACCCTGCCGGCCAGTTCGTCGGTCCACGCCAGCGGCCCGGCCAGCGCCACCGCCCGCGCCATGTCGATCCGCCACGCGTGCGGCTCGCCCAGCCGCGCCGCCGCGACCGCCGGCGGGATCGATCGGCAGGTGCCGGGATAGACCGTGCCGTCCACGCCATGCGGCGCCGACGCGCTCGCCGCCAGTTCGCGGGCGATGTCGGCGCGGGTGCAGAAACAGGGATAGACCAGCTCCGCCGAGCGCAACCGGTCGAGCGTGGCGGCATAGAGCGGCATTCGCTGCGACTGGAACACGACCTCCCCGTCCCAATGCAGCCCCAGCCATTGCAGGTCGGCGAGGATGCCCGCGACATGTTCGGGCCGGCTGCGCCCCGTATCGATGTCCTCGATCCGCAGCAGGAATCGCCCGCCCTCTGCCCGCGCCCGATCATGCGCCGCGATCGCCGCCACCGCATGGCCGGCGTGCAGCGCCCCGGTGGGACTGGGCGCGAACCGGGTGACGATCGCGCCGGTTTGACTTTGGGTATCGCGCCGTGCTGTCATGTCCGAGTCATCGTTGCCGATCATATCGGCGGCGACGTTTACGCGAGGGGGACTTCATGTACCATCCCGATCGCCTCCGCCATCCCGATGGCTGCCCCGCGCTGGTGCTCAACGCGGACTATACGCCGTTGAGCTATTATCCGCTCAGCGTCTGGCCATGGCAGACGGCGGTAAAGGCCGTATTCCTCGACCGGGTCGACATCGTCGCCGAATATGACCGCGAAGTGTGCAGCCCGACCGCGCGGATCAAGCTGCCCTCGGTCATCGCGCTGAAATCCTATGTGCGACCGTCGGAATTTCCCGCCTTCACGCGCTTCAATCTGTTCCTGCGCGACCGGTTCAGCTGCCAATATTGCGGCGCGACCCACGATCTGACCTTCGATCACGTCGTCCCGCGGGCACAGGGCGGGCGGACGACATGGGAGAATGTCGCCACTGCCTGCGCGCCGTGCAACCTGCGCAAGGGGGGGCGAACGCCGAAGCAGGCGGCGATGCCGCTGCACGTCCAGCCGATCCGCCCGACCAGCTGGCAATTGCAGGAACAGGGCCGCCGCTTTCCGCCGGGCCATCTGCACGAGACATGGCACGACTGGCTGTACTGGGATGTCGAGTTGGAGGCGTGACGTTCGTCAGTGTTACCCGACTGCGTATCCGGTCGGCGCGCTTCCTGCCGGCGTTCCTGATCGATACCTGGCTGTCGATGCGGCAGGTCAAGCGCGCGACGGGCTATCGCGGCGGCGCGCTCCTCGCCGATCGCAACAGGGCCTATTGGACGGTGACCGCATGGGACGATGCGACGGCGATGCGCGCCTATATGACCTCGGGTCCGCATCGCCGGGCGATGCCGAAGCTGATGCGCTGGTGCGATCAGGCCAGCATCGCGCATTGGCTGCAGGACGGCGACACGCTGCCCGATTGGCATAAGGCCGATCGCCGGATGCGGGAAGAAGGTCGCGTTTCGAAGGTACATCACCCGGCTGTCGGGCATGATCCGATGACATTTGACGTGCCACGAACGATCGGCGGGGTACGACTGAAGCCTGCGCGCAGTCGCTGACGCCCCCTCGTCGTCCCCGCGCAGGCGGAGCCCCATATACGCAGCGGCAGCGGTTCAGCCACGAACCTCGGCGTCTATGGATTCCCGCCTTCGCGGGAATGACGAAGGCTTTCCCGCGACGTTTTTGACGGCTTCTTACCCGCCCTTGGACGTCAGCGGCGGGGTCTGCTGGTGCTGCACGACCGTCCACACGCCATGCTCGATCCAGCGATAGGTCGAGGTGCAATGGGCGACATATGCCTCGCCGTCCTTGTGCGCCTCTGCCTTGTAGGCGACGACGATCAACCCCTCCTGCGGGCGGGCGACCTGCCGCTCGGTCAACGAAACCCGGTCCCAGCGCGGGGTGTTCTTCACCGCTTCGATCGCCTGCCGTCCGGTATGCACGAACGGCGGCGTCGGCAGCACCATCAGGCATTCGTCGTCGACCGATTCTTCATAATGGGCCGCATCGGCGGTCCACAGGCTTTCCTCGAAATTCCAGATGCGATCGTCGTCCACGGCGATTCTCCTGTCGTTGCGGGCGTTTAGCGTTTGGCCCCCCCGGGGGTTCCGGCCACCGTCCACCCCGCACCCTCGCTCCGCCGCAAGTCTGCTTGCCGAGGCTGTATCAGACCGATAATACACGGCCGGTACATGGCTTACGATCCCCCGCCCCCGCCCTCCGGCCCAGTCGATCCCAGCCGGATCGGGCGCCTGTCGACCCCCTTGACGGGCGAGGCGCTGGAACGGCGTCGGAGGCTGGCCGCGTTCGACGATGCGCTGGCCGATTACGATCGCAGTTTTCCAGGGGCCGGCGATCCGCCGCCGCCGCCGGAAGCGCCGACCACCGCGAAGCAGCGCCGCCCCTTGCGCTGGTGGCTGCGCTGGATGATGCGTGGGCTAGGCGTGTTCATCCTGCTGCTGGTCGTGGCGATCGGCTGGCTGGCATTGACCGCCCCGCTGTCGAAGTCGCTCGAACCGCCCGCCCCGCCGTCGATCACCCTGCTGTCGGCCGAAGGGACGCCGATCGCCGAGCGCGGCGCGAATATCGGCAAGCCGGTCGACGCGACCAAGCTGCCCGCGCACGTCACCGAAGCGTTCATGGCGATCGAGGACCGCCGCTTCCGCACTCATTGGGGCATCGACCCGCGCGGCATAGCGCGGGCGATGTGGACCAATACCGCGGCGGGCGGCGTGCGACAGGGCGCCAGCACGATCACGCAGCAGCTGGCGAAGAACGCGTTCCTCGATTCGGACCGAACCGCCGCGCGCAAGATCCGCGAGGTGCTGATCGCGTTCTGGCTGGAGGCATGGCTGACCAAGGACGAGATCATGTCCCGGTATCTGTCCAATGCCTATTTCGGCGACAACGCCTACGGCCTCGACGCCGCCGCGCGCCATTATTTTGGGCGTGCGCCCAAGGACCTGACCGTCGGACAGACGGCGATGCTGGCCGGGCTGGTCAAGGCCCCCTCGCGCCTCGCCCCCACCGGCAACCTGAAGGGTGCGCGCGCCCGGCAGGCGGTGGTCGTCGGCGCGATGGAGTCGGCCGGCTACCTGACCCCGGCCGAGGCGGATCGGGTCAAGCCCGCCGTGCTGCACGTCACCGATAACAGCACGCTGCCGTCGGGCACCTATTTCGCCGACTGGGTGCTGCCGCAGGCGCGCGACCGGGCCGGCGGGATCGGCGCGGATCGCAAGGTCACGACGACGCTGGAAATCCGGATGCAGCGTGCCGCCGAACGCGCGGTGCGCAACGCCGGGTTGAAGCAGACGCAGGTCGCGATCGTCGCCATGCGCCCCGATGGCCGGGTGATCGCGATGGTCGGCGGCAAGAACTACGCCGACAGCCCGTTCAACCGCGCAGTGCAGGCGCGGCGGCAACCGGGATCGACCTTCAAGCTGTTCGTCTATCTGGCGGCGATGCGCTCCGGCCTGACTCCGCAGAGTCAGGTCCTCGACGAACCGGTCACGATCGGCGACTGGAGCCCCAAGAACAGCGACGGCCGCTATCTCGGCACGATCACCCTCGAACGCGCGTTCCAGCGGTCGAGCAATGTCGCCGCCGCACGGCTGACCAAGGAAGTCGGCGTCAAGAACGTCATCCGCGCCGCCCGCGACCTCGGCATCTCGACGCCGATCGCCAACGAAGCCTCGATCGCGCTCGGCACCTCGACCGTGTCGCTGCTCGAACTGACCAGCGCCTATGCCGCGATCGCGGCGGGCGAAGCGCCGGTGATCCCGCGTGGCCTTGCGCAGCAGGACGAACCGTCCTGGCTCGACAAGCTGCGCTCGACTCGGCGGACGCTGTCGCGGGACGAACTGGACGGGATGCGGACGTTGCTCGCCGCGTCGATCCGGCAGGGCACCGGCGTTGCCGCGAACCTGCCGGTGGAGGCGTTCGGCAAGACCGGCACGACCCAGGACAATCGCGACGCGCTGTTCGTCGGCTATGCCGGCGGGATCGTCGCCGGGGTGTGGCTGGGCAATGACGATAACAGCACCAATCCGGGGCTGGCCGGCGGCGGCCTGCCCGCGCGCATCTGGCGCGATTTCATGCGGCAGGCGCTGAACCTGCGCGATCCGGTGCCGGTGGCGGCGCCCGAGCCCGAACCGATCGACAATGCGATCGACGCGGTACAGGACGCGCTGGGCATCCCCGACGAAGGGCCGATGACGGTCGAGGGGCCAGGCTTCGACGTCTCGCTCGACCGCGACGGGCAGGTCCGCTTCGGCCCCAACGACCGCCGCCGCCGCGAGGAGGAACCGGTCCCGCAGGAAGAGCGCCGCCCGCCGGAAGAGGATCAGCAGTAACTTCTCGTCATTCCCGCGAAGGCGGGAATCCATACACGCGACGGCAGCTTTTCTATCGTGAACGCTAGCGCATATGGACTCCCGCCTTCGCGGGAGTGACGAAGGTGGTTGGACAGACTCCCCCGGTTGACCCCCGCCCCCCGCACCGCCAAGGCTATGGCCATGCGCTTCTTTTCCGACAATGCCGCCCCCGCCTGTCCCGCCGTCCTGAACGCGATCGTCGCGGCGAACGGGCAGGACACCGCCTATGACGGCGATGCGCTCAGCCAGCGGCTCGACGCGCGGTTCGGCGCGCTGTTCGGTTGCGAGGTCGCGGTGCTGTGGGTGCCTTCGGGCACGGCGGCGAATTGCCTGGCGCTGACCGCGATGTGCCCGCCGCATGGCGGCATCGTCTGCCACACGGAAGCGCATATCCAGAATGACGAGGGCGGCGCCCCCGAATTCTATACGCATGGCGCCAAGCTGATGCTGCTCGATGGCGACGGCGCGAAGCTCGACCCGCAAATGATCGAGGCGTTCCTGTCGACGATCCGCGACGATGTGCATCAGGTACAGCCGCACGCCATTTCGATCACCCAGGCGACCGAGGCCGGGCGGGTCTATACCCCCGATCAGGTCGCGGCGATCGGCGCGCTGGCCCGGACGCGCGGCCTTGGCCTGCACATGGACGGCGCGCGGTTCGCCAATGCCGTGGCGCATCTCGGCTGCTCGCCCGCCGAGATGACGTGGCAGGCGGGGGTCGATGCGCTGTCGTTCGGCTTCATCAAGAATGGCGGCATGTCGGCGGAGGCGCTGGTGTTCTTCCGCCCCGAACTGGCGAAGGTCGCACGCTATCGCCGCAAGCGGGCGGGGTTGCTGGCGTCGAAGGGGCGGTTCCTCGCGGCGCAGTTGCTGGCGATGCTGGACGGGGATGTGTGGCTCGCCAATGCGCGCGCCGCCAATGCCGGGGCGGCGATGCTCGCGCAGGCGGCCGGCAACCGGCTGGTCCATGCGGTCGAGGCGAACGAGGTGTTCCTGCACCTGACTGCCGACGAAGCCGCAACCTTGCGCGCGCAAGGCTTCGATTTCTACGACTGGGGCGTAGGGCAAGCGCGGCTGGTGGTGGCGTGGGACCAGGATGCGGCGACCGTCGCCCCGCTCGCCGACGCGATCGCCGCGTTGTGAGCGACACGCCGCGTTCGGCGACCCCGGCGGTCCTGATCCCCTTTGCGATCGTCACGTTGATCTGGGGATCGACGTGGATCGTGATCCGCGACCAGCTGGGCGTGGTGCCTGCGTCATGGTCGGTCACATATCGCTTCGCGATCGCGGGCGTGACGATGCTGGTCTGGGCGTGGTGGCGCGGAGACCGGATCGCGCTCGACCGGCGCGGGCTGGTGTTCGCCGCCGGATTGGGGCTGGCGCAATTCTGCCTGAACTTCAACTTCGTCTATCGTGCCGAGGAATATGTGACCTCCGGCCTCGTCGCGCTGATGTACGCGCTGCTGGTCGTGCCCAATGCGATCCTCGCGCGGATCTTCCTGGGGCAGCGGATGGGGCGGCAGCTACTGTTCGGGTCGGCGATCGCGTTGGCGGGCATCGCGCTGCTGTTCCTGCACGAAGCGCGCGAGCATCCGGAGAATGGCGGCGCGGTGCTGCTCGGCCTCGCCATCGCGCTCGCCGGGGTGTTCGCCGCGTCGACCGCCAATGTGATGCAGGCGACCTCGACCGCCAAGGCCTATCCGATGGTGCCGCTGCTGGGCATCGCGATGCTGATCGGCGCGGGCATCGACGCGACCTACGCCGCCGCGACGGTCGGGCCGCCGGTGTTCGACTGGCGCTGGGCCTATGTCGGCGGGCTGCTGTACCTCGGCATCGTCGCCTCGGCAGTTGCCTTCACCCTGTATTTCGGGCTGATCCGCGTGATCGGCCCGGCCAAGGCGGCCTATAACGGGATCATCGTCCCGGTGATCGCGATGCTGTTGTCGACCCTGTTCGAGGGTTATCGCTGGTCACCGCTCGCCGGAGCCGGGGCGGCGCTGGCGTTGGCCGGGCTGGTCGTGGCGCTCAAGGCGCGCAGGCCGAACCGGTAGTCGGGATAGGCGGGGCGCCAGCCCAGCACCCGTTTCGCCCGCCCGTTCGCCACCCGCCGGTTCTCGCCATAAAAGGCGCGGGCCATCGGGCTGAGCGTCTCCAGCGGCACGAACGGCGGCGGCTCCAGCCCCAGCAGCGCGGCGGCATAGACCATCACGTCGTTCTGCGGGGCGGGGCAATCGTCGGACAGGTTGTAGGCCCCCGCCGGTCCCGACAGCCCGCGCGCGACGCCATCGGCGATGTCGGCGACATGGATGCGGCTGAACACCTGTCCGGGGCTGTCGACGCGGTGCGCCTCGCCCGCCGCCACGCGCTCCAGCGGCGAGCGGCCGGGGCCATAGATGCCGGGCAGGCGAAACACCCGCGCGCCCAGCGCCAGCCACGCCGAGTCGGCGGCGTTGCGGTTGTGGCGCCGACCGGCGATCGGGGCACTCTCATCGACCCAGCCGCCGTTCGCATCGCCATAGACGCCGGTCGAGGACAGATAGGCGAGCGTCCGTCCGCCCAGCACGTCGCGATATTGCGCCAGCACCGGGTCGCCGTCCTTATCGGGCGGCACGCTGGACAGGATCGCGGTCGCCTGTTTCGCTTCGAACGCCACGCGGTCGTGGTCGGCAAAGGCGATGGTGCCGTCGCGGCCGTCGCGCGTGGTGCCGACCACGCGCCAGCCGTGCGGTGCCAGCCGCTCGGCGATGGCGCGGGAGGCGTAGCCCATGCCGAAGATCAGGAGGCGCATCGGATGCTCCCCAACACTACCGTCCCCCCGCGCAGGCGGGGGTCCAGAGCCAGGCAACAACCCGTTTCGTTTGTGACACTGGACCCCGGCCTTCGCCGGGGTACGGTAGCGGTCGGGGCAAGCTCACTTCGCACCATAGCCGTTGTACAACAGCCCGAAATAATCGCCCTTGTTCCACCGGGGCCGCGCGTCCGCATTGGCGAGGTCGAGTGCGATGTCGTGGTTGATCGCGACGAACACCCGCCCGGCCGTCCAGTCGAACGTCTGGCGCATGTCGTCGCCCGGCTGGTGGTAGCGATTGGCGAGGAAATCGGCGACCGCCGCCTTGCCCGGCCCCTTCCACCCGGTGTCGAGCGACACCGCCGGAATGCCCGCCTTGACGAAGCTGTAATGGTCGGACCGGACGAAGATCGCTTCTTCCGGTTCGGGATCGGGGCTGAGCGATATGCCGCGCTTGCCCGCCGCGCGCGCCACCGCCTGCGCGACGGTCGAATGGTCGGCACCGATCGCGACCATATCCTCGAACCGATAGGACAGGATCGGCATGTCGAGATTGACGTCGGCGACGATCGAACCCTGCGGCACGGTCGGATGGGTCGCGAAATATTCGCTGCCGATCAGCCCCTTTTCCTCCGCCGTCACGCTGACGAAGATCAGGCTGCGGCGGGGTTTGCGCGGGTCGGCGGCGAACTGCTTGGCGACCTCGATCATCGCCGCCGTGCCGACGCCATTGTCCATCGCGCCGTTGTTGATGACGTCGGCGCCCTTGGGGAGCGTCGGGTCGGTCGAGATGCCGATATGGTCGAGATGCGCCGACAGCGCGACATATTCGCCCTTCAGCGCAGGATCGCTGCCGGGCAGGACGCCGACGACGTTGCTGCTGGTGAAGCGCGTGACCTTCGACCGCTGGCGGCTGGCCACGCGCACCCCGGTCGCCCCGCGCGGCACGGGCTGGCCGGCGGCCTCCGCCTTCATCACAGCTGCCCAATCGAGCGCGGAACCGGTGAACAGCTTCGCCGCGCCGCCCGCGCTCAGCGACGCGATCGATGGCGCGCCGCTGCCCGGCACCTGCGGCCGACCATCCTTGCCGACCCACGTCATACGCGGGCTGCGATAGACCGACATCAGGTAGCTGAACGGATAGCGATGCGTCTGTTCGGTGCTTTCGATCTGGATCACGCCGATCGCACCATGCGCCGCCGCCGTCGCCCGCTTGGTATCGCCGCTGCCCAGATGCGCGCGGATCTCGCTCGGCAAAGTGGCGGGCGCGCCATAGAGATAGGCGACGATCTTGCCGCGCACGTCGAGGCCCGCATAATCGTCGATGCCGCTCGCCGGATCGACGACGCCGCGCCCGACGAACACGATCTCGCCCGAGCGCCGCAGATCGGGTTCGAGGAAGCTGGTCGAGGTCAGGTAATCGCTGCCGAAGGTCAATGCCGGCCGCCCGGCGGCGGTGAGGTTCCCCTTCCCCACCGGTACTGCGGAGGCGAGCGGCACGCTTTGCAGATAGGTGCCGTTATCGCCCGCCGGTTGCAGCCCCGCCGCGCGCATCTGGTCGGCGACATAGGCGGCGCCGCGGTCATATTCGGGCGTACCGGGCGCGCGGCCCTTCATTGCGTCCGAGGCGAGGAACGCGACATGCGCGCGCATCGCCGCCTCGTCCGGGGTCAGCGGCGCGGTCTGCGCGGTGGCCGGTGTGGCGAGGAGCAACAGGGGGAGCAGGGCACGCATCGGCAATTCCTTATGCGTCGCACGAAAATCGTCATGCCAGCGCAGGCTGGCATCTCTCCGTGGCGCAGCGCGACGGTTGCCACGGGGAGGCCCCAGCCTGCGCCGGGGCGACGACATGGGGCAGCGGCGCTTACTTCGCGCCGTAGCCGTTATAGAGCGTGCCGAAGAAATCGCCCTTGTTCCACGCCGGACGCCGGGGCGCGTCGGCGATGTCGCGGGCGATCTGGTAGTTCACGTTGATAAAGCGTTCGCCCGATTCCCAATCGATCGGCGGCCCCTGCACCACCTCGTCCGACGGCTGGTGGTAATTGCTGGCGAAGAACGCATCGACCGCCGCCTTGCCCGGCCCCGACGTGCCCGGCCACAGGAACACCGACGGCACGCCCTGCTGCACGAAACGATAATGGTCCGACCGCACGAACAGCGCCATGTCGGGCATCGGATCGGGCGAGAAGCTGACCCCCGCCGTCGCCGCCGCGCGCTTGACGATGTCGCCCAGCGTCGAACGGACCGCGCCGAACGCGATGACGTCGGTGAACTTGTAGGTGATGATCGGCATGTCGAGATTGACGTCGGCGACCATCGTGGCGCCCGGCATCACCTTGGCGATCGTCGGGTTGTGGGCGAAGTAATCGGAGCCGACCAGCCCCTTTTCCTCGGCGGTGACCGCGAGGAACAGGATCGAGCGGCGCGGGGCCTTGCCCGATGCCTTGAACCGCTTGGCCTCTTCGATCAGCGACGCGATGCCGACCGCATTGTCCATCGCGCCGTTATAGATGGTGTCGCCCTTCTTGTTCGGGGTCCCGACGCCGACATGGTCGAGATGCGCCGACAGCACGACCGTTTCCGGCGCGACGGTCGGGTCGCTGCCCGGCAACAGCCCGGCGACATTGTAGCTCGGCAGCGGGGTCGTCACGGTCTTGATCGCGACGTCCAGCCGGGGCTTGAGCGCGATCCCGCGGAACTTGGCGCTACCCGACAGCGCGGCCGCCGCCTTGGCCCAGCTCGTGCCCGATCCGGCGAACAGCTTTTCGGCACCGGCGGCGGACAGCGTCGCCAGCGTCGGCACGCCGCCGCCCATGATGTGCCCCTTGCCGTCAGCTTCGGCCCAGGTGACGCTGGTCGGCTGCGCAGTGGCGACGGTCTTGGCCATCGGCATCCGGGCGGAGACTTCAGGCGTCTGCAGCGCGATGATGCCGACGGCGCCCTTGGCCTTGGCGATCGCCGCCTTGGTCGGCAGGCCGCCGAAATGCGCCGCTTCCTCGCTGTCGAGGCCGGTCGGCGCACCGCGCACCACCGCCACGATCTTGCCGCGTACGTCGAGCCCGGCATAATCGTCGCGCGTCGGCGACGACACGCCATAGCCGACATAGACCACCGGTGCCGCCAGCGCGGTGTCCGCCGCCGCCGGATTGACGCCCGGCAGATAATCCTGGCCAAAGGTCAGCGCCTGCCCATTGAGGCTCAGCTTGCCCATGTCCGCCGGGCCGACCTTGATCAGCGGCACGCGCTGCAGATAGCTGCCATCGTCACCCGCCGGGCGCAGGCCGGCGGCATAGAATTGCGACGCGACATATTGCGCGGCGATGTCATATTCGGGCGAACCGGCATCGCGCCCGCGCATCGCGTCGCTGGCGAGGAACATGACATGCGCCTTCATCGCCGCCTGGGCGGGGGGCAGGACGGCGTTGATCTCGCCATTGCGCGCCTGCAGTTCGGCGGCGGTGGGTACGGGGGCCGGCGGCGCATCCTGGGCGATCGCGGCGGTGCTGATGAGAAGACCGAGCAACAAGGCTGGACGGAACATTGGAATCCTTCGACAAGCGACCATAGATATAGGCGTAGCTTGTGCCGTGGTCCCGCGCAACGCGGGTGCCGAACCTGAATGAAGGTCGAGAATGATGATGGTCGATGCGACGCGTACCCCGATGACCCCGCCCGTCATCCGCCGCACCGAATATCGCCCGCCGGCATGGCATGTGCCGGAGATCGTTCTGGAATTCGATCTCGACCCGAAAGCGACCCGCGTCACCGCGACGATGATCGTCACGCGGAACGGCGACGGTCCGCTGCGCCTCGACGGCGATGGCCTGACGCCGCGCGCGGTCGCGGTCGACGGCAGTCCCCGCGACGACTGGCGGCTGGAGGACGGCGCGCTGGTCCTCGATCTGTCCGGCGACCGGCACGAGGTGACGACCGAGGTCGTGATCGAACCGCAGGCCAATACCCAGCTGATGGGGCTCTATGCGTCGGGCGGCAATCTGTGCACGCAATGCGAGGCGGAGGGGTTTCGCCGCATAACCTTCTTCCCCGACCGGCCTGACATCCTCAGCCGCTATCGGGTGAAGATGACGGCGGACAAGGCGCGCTTCCCGGTGCTGCTGGCGAATGGAGATCCGGTTGCGTCCGGCGATCTGGATGACGGCCGGCATTGGGCCGAATGGTCCGATCCGTTCCCCAAGCCAAGCTATCTCTTCGCCTTGGTCGCGGGCGATCTGGTCGCCAATCGCGCCCAGTTCGTCACCGCTTCGGGCCGTGAGGTCGAGCTTGGCATCTGGGTCCGCGCGCCCGACCTGCCCAAGACCTACCATGCGATGCGCGCGCTCAAGACCTCGATGGCGTGGGACGAACGGGTCTATGGCCGCGAATATGACCTCGACGTGTTCAACATCGTCGCGGTCGACGATTTCAATTTCGGGGCGATGGAAAACAAGGGGCTGAACATCTTCAACAGCCGCTACATCCTGGCCGATCCCGATACCGCGACCGATTACGACTATGACGGCATTGCCGCCGTCGTCGCGCATGAATATTTCCACAACTGGTCGGGCAATCGCGTCACCTGTCGCGACTGGTTCCAGCTATCGCTGAAGGAAGGCTTCACCGTCCTGCGCGACCAGCAATTCTCCGCCGATCAGGGGTCGGCGGCGGTCAAGCGGATCGAGGATGTGCGATCCCTCCGCGCGTCGCAGTTTCCGGAGGATGCCGGGCCGCTGGCGCATCCGATCCGGCCCGATGCGTATCAAGAGATCAGCAACTTCTACACCGCGACCATCTATAACAAGGGTGCGGAGGTCGTGCGCATGATCGCGACGATCCTGGGGCCGCAGGCGTTTCGTGCCGGCACCGACCTGTATTTCAGCAGCCATGACGGGACGGCCGCGACCTGCGAGGATTTCGTGGTGGCGATGGAGGATGCGTCGGGCGTCGACCTGTCCGCCTTCCGCCGCTGGTACGAGCAGGCCGGCACGCCGCGCGTCTCCGCCACGCTGGAGCATGTGCCGGGCGGCGGGCGGGCCACGCTGTCGCTCAGCCAGAGCGTGCCGCCGACGCCGGGACAGGCGACCAAGCAGCCGATGGTCCTGCCGCTCAAGCTCCGCCTGTTCGGCGCGGAAACCGGCCGCCCCTTAAGCGACGAACGGCTGTTCCTGTTCGATCGGGACAGCGCGTCGATCACCTTCGAAACCGTCACCGAACGCCCGGTGCTGTCGATCAATCGCGGTTTTTCGGCGCCGGTGATCGTCGAGACCGACCGGACCTCCGCCGACCTCGCTTTCCTCAGCGCGCACGACGACGATCCGTTCGCGCGGTACGAGGCGATGCAGCAGCTGATGCTCGACACCCTGGTCGCCTCGGTCGCCAGCGGCCATGGCGAGCATCGCGCGGTGATCGACGCGATCGCCAACACGCTGGCCAACGACCGGCTCGACCGGGCGTTCGTGGCGGAGGCGGTGCTGCTGCCCTCCGACAGCTTCATCGGCGACCAGATGGGCGTGGTCGACCCCGATGCGATCTTCACCGCGCGCGAGGCGCTGCGCAGCGACATCGGCCGCGCGCTGCTGCCCGACTGGCGCGCCGCCTATGCCGCGACGGACGCGGACGCGTTCGAATATAGCCCGGATGCCAAGGGCAAGCGCCGGCTGCGCACCGTGGCGCTGGGCTATATCGCGGCATCGGGGGCGAGCGACGCCGACGCCATGGCGTTCACCCAGTTCGAACGGGCCGACAATATGACCGACCGGCAGGGCGCGTTGATGACGTTGGTCAATTCGGTGTCGGACGACCGCATCGCCGCGCTCGACATCTTCTACAACCGCTATCGCGACAATGGCCTCGTGCTGGACAAATGGTTCACGACCCAGGCGCTGTCGACCCGCGCCGATGCGTTCGAACAGGTCGAGGAGCTGGCCGGGCACCGCGACTTCACGCTGGCCAACCCCAACCGCGCCCGCGCGCTGATCGGCGCGTTCAGCATGAACCAGCGCGCGTTCCACCGCGCCGACGGCGCCGGATACCGCTTCCTTGCCGATCAGTTGATCGCGCTCGACCGGATCAACCCGCAGACCGCCGCCAAGATGCTGCCGCCGCTGGGCCGCTGGCGCCGGTTCGATCGCGCGCGGGGGGAAGCGATGCGCAGGGAGCTGGACCGGATTTTGTCGGTGCCGGGGCTGTCGAAGGATATGCTGGAGCAGGTGGGGAAGTCGCTGAGCTGACAAATCCTCCCCACATCGTGGGGAGGGGGACCAGCCGCAGGCTGGTGGAGGGGCGAGGCCGCAAACGATGCGCTCGCGGTATTTCCCCTCTACCACCGCTTCGCGGCGGTCCCCCTCCCCATCTGCGATGGGGAGGAGTTACTTCGCGAACCACTCCGGGAAGCGTTGCGCCTTTTCCGCCACCAGCGTCTCGTAATAGCGCATCAGGTCGATCGCATGGTCGCGGTCGGTCCGCACCTTCGCCGCCGCGACATTCGCCGCCGCCTTGACCACATCATAGTCCCGCGCGAACATCCGTTCGATCGCCTCCGCCGCCGATCGCGGATCGCGCGCGGCATAGGTTTCGGCATAGTCCGGCTCGGCGATCTCGGCACAGCCGCCCTCGTCCGGCACGATCAGCGGCAGGCCCGATGCCAGCCCCTCCAGCCCGACCAGCCCGAACGGTTCGGCATCCGACCCGTGGATCAGCGCGTCGCAGCTGGCCATGATCCGCGCGAGCCGTACGCGGTCATAGACCGGGCGGAACAGCTTGATATGCGGGCTGTTCTTCAGCCGGTGTTCCAGCCGGCTGGTATGCACGCCGCTGCCGATCTGGATCATGCCGACGGGCAAATGCTCGCCCGCCATCTCGACCGCGTCGAAGATCATCGGCCAGCGCTTTTCAGCATGATGCCGCCCCAGCCCCAGCAGCAGATGCCCCTCGGGCGGCAGGCCCAGCTGTTCGAGCAGCGAGGCGCGGAGCGCTTCGTCGCGATGCTCGGGCGAGAAGAACCCGCGCTGGATGCCGAGCGGCATCGAGGCATGGACGGTCAGCCCGCGCGCGGCGTGGCGCTTTTCCAGCGCCGGGCCGTTGGTGACGAACGCGTCCATCTTGGCGAGATAGCCCGCCATGTAGCGCGTCCACCACATGAACGCCTCCTCGATCCGCTCGCGGCTGGCCAGCCGTTCGAACCAGCGCAGCGGATAGGCGCCGACATTGTCGTTGTGCGCGAAATAGACCTTTACCGCATCGCCCGGCCAGTCGGCGACGATGGTCGCGGGCCGCCACGGACTCGACGCCTCGACCACATCGGGGTGCAGTTCGTCGAGCAGCGCGTGGATCGCTCCGCCGCGCAGGAAGATGCCGTAATTGGGGTCGAGGACCAATGTCGGCGCCTTCACCCAATAGATGCGCCCGCCGCCCGGCCGCTCCTCGACCGCATTCTCCTTGGCCGGGGCGATCACGATCAGCTCATGGCCCAGTTCGGCCATGATCGTCATCTTGTGATCGATATAGGTGCGGACCCCCCCGCCGGTCGGCGAGTAGAATTCGTTGACGTCGACGACGCGCATCGGGGGCGGGCGCTCAGTCGAGCGGGGCGAAACCGCCCAGCCCGCGCAGATACTGGGCGCGCACCGTCGTCGTCACCACGCCCCCCGGCACGGCGATGATCGCCTGCGCCAGTTTCGGGCGGGCGCGGCCGAGCTTGCCCGCGCCCGGAAAGCCCGCCCCGTCGCGCATGAAATTGAACTTGTTGCGGCCGTCGCGGTCATGGGTGAACAACAGCGCATAGCGGCCGGGCGACGGCGCACGGATGCACAGCTGCACCGCGCCCGATGCCGGCATGTCGGCCCAGACCCGGCGGAAGAACTTGCCCTCCTTGCGCAGGTCGTGGTCGTCCTTCAGGAAATCGTCGTCGTTCGCCGGATAGAGTTCGAGCTTCAGCCGGCCGGTGCGGTCCTTCAGGCCGACCACGTTGACGCGGATCGCCGGACCCTGGTTCGCGTTGCACGCGGCGGCATCGCTGCCGATCGACTGGGCGGCGGCGGGCATCGCGACGAACAACGCCGCACCCAGCAGCGTCAGGGGGAATTTCATCATTCTTTCCTTGCGAGCGCAGGAAGCCCGAATGCCGCCATCAACACCACGTGCGTGAACAGGGTGAGGGTCGCGATGAATGCGACCAGGTCGGACAAGGCTTCGCCATGCCCGATAAACATAATCGCGAAGTTGGCGAAAAGAAGGTCTTTGTTCGGCAACAGCGGCAACCGCGCCACGACCAGCCGTCCGGCCGCGAGGAACAGCCACCAGGTGAACGACACATTGGGCATCGCGAAATAGCTGGCGACGCCGAACGCCAGCGACCCCAGCACCAGCCGCGCGCAATGCACGTTGAAGATCCAGCGCAGCATGGCGCCCGGCAACGAGAACACCCGCCGCGAAAACAGCAGCAGCACGCCCGAAATCCCGACCGCCACCGCCGACGACCAGCCGAGCATCTCCAGCTGCTTGGGTGGAAACAGTTCGAAGGCGAAGGGCAGCGTGACCGCCAGCATCCCGACCGTGACGATATTGCCGGCGATACCCGACAGGATCGTCACGTCCTTCACCGCGCCGAACGGAGCGGTCACCATCTTCAGCCGCGCCCGCGCCCAGGCATAGAAGAATACGTCGCCCGAATAACCGATGACGACATCGTTCGCGATCCGCTTGCGCACCAGCGCGCCGAACCCGTCGAACGGCAGCCGCCACAATCGGCGAAAAATAATGAAATCGAACAGCGGCGGCGCGAAATAGGCGAGCGCGAAGAACAGGTAGAACCACGGCGAATCCGGCGCGGCCAGTTCGACCCCGGCCCAGCCATGGTCGAACAGCTCCCACGACAGCCCCAGGATCATCAGCCCGGAGAGCAGCGCCCCCAGGATGCGCGGCCAGCGCGGACGCAGCCGGTCCAACGGCTCCAGCCCGGCCAGGTCGGGACGCGCGCCCGCAATGTCGGCATCGGTTACCATGTCGCGCGACGTCCTAACGGCTCGCGCCCCTTGCCGCCAGCGTCATGCCGCCGGTGCCACCGCGTCGGGATGCGCCGCTGCGAAGGCGGGCAGGTCGGCCGCCCGCGCATCGATCGCCACCAGCCGGGGCCACGGCGTCAGGTCGAGGTCGAACCGCCGCGCATTGTAGAGCTGCGGCACGAGGCAGCAGTCGACCACCCCCGGCGTGTCGCCGCCGAAAAACCCGTCCGCCGGCGCCGCCGCCTCCAGCGCGCCCAGCCCTTGCGCAATCCAGTGACGATACCAGTCGGCCTTCGCCGCCGCATCGGCGCCGAACTGTGCCTCCAGCCGCTGGAGCACGCGCAGATTGTCGATCGGATGGATGTCGGCGACGATCACCAGCGCCAGTGCCATCGCACGGGCCCGCGCCAGCGGATCGGGGGGGAACAGGCTTGGGTGGGGATGCGCCGCGTCGAGCCAGTCGAGGATCGCCAGCGACTGGGTCAGCATCGTGCCCCCGCCGATGTCGAGCGCGGGGATCATGCCCTGCGGGTTGCGCGCCAGATGCTCGGGCGAGCGTTGTTCGCCCTGGAGGAGCGACACCGGCACGCCGGTCCACGCCACCCCCTTCAGGTTCAGCGCGATGCGGACACGGTACGCCGCCGACGATCGGTGATAGTCGTAGAGCGTGTAGCCGGTCACTTGCCGTCGCCGGGCGCGGTCGCCGGGACCAGCGAGGTGCCGGCCCGGCCGCTGCGGAACGAGTTGAACCACGTCGCCGGGTTCAGGCTGGTCGTCCCGTCGAGCGAGAAGGTGATGAACTCCGCCCGGCCGCCGATATTTTCCCACGGCACCGGCCCGCCGAGACCGCGCTCGGCCTCCGAAAAGCGGCTGTCGGCGCTGTTGTCGCGATTGTCGCCCATCAGGAAGACATGGTTGGCCGGAATCACGATCGCCGGGAAATTGTCGCCCTGCGAATAGCGATAGTCGATCGTATCGTACTGCCGCCCGTTCGACAGCGTTTCGCGGAACATCGGCAGGCGACAGAACGCGCCCTTGTCGGTGCGGACCAAAGCACCCGGATACTGGTCGGGATCGCATTTGGTGTTGGCGTCGACCGGGATCATCGCGTCGCCCATTGCTTTCCGCGGGATCGCCACGTCATTGATGTAGACGACGCCGCCCGCGACCTCCAGCCGGTCGCCCGGCAGGCCGATCACGCGCTTGATCAGGTCGGTGTTGCTGCCCGGCGGCTTCACGATCACCACGTCGCCGCGTTCGGGCAGCGATCCCCACAACCGGCCATGCCATGCCGGCAGCTGGACGCTCCATGTCTCCTGCGGCTGGCCCAGCACGATGTCGCGGAACATCGCGACCGGATTGGGGATGGTCGGCGATACGAACGACCAGCCATAGGCGTATTTGCTCACCACCAGCCGGTCGCCGACGCGCAGCCCCGGCAGCATCGATTCGGACGGAATGTAGAACGGCTTGGCGATGAAGCTGTGGAAGCCCAGCACCACCAGCAACAGCCAGAACAGCCCACGCAATTCGCCCTTCCAGTCGAGCCGCCGACGAGCGGACGTGGAGGAAGCGGCGGCGGGGGTCGGCTGCGACGGCGCGGGAACGCCTTGGTCCTCCAGCGCCAGATGATCGGCCATCAAACGTCCTACTCTACCTCAGGCAACGCCTCGATGATGACGAACGCCTGGGCCCAGGGATGGTCGTCGGTCATCGTCAGATGCACCACCGCGACGTGGCCCTCGGGCGTCATCGCGTCAAGCCGTGCTTTTGCACCCCCGGTCAGGTGCAGCGTCGGCGCACCGGAGGCTGCATTGACCACGCCGATGTCGCGCATGAACACGCCGCGGGCAAAGCCGGTGCCGACCGCCTTGGAAAAGGCTTCCTTCGCGGCGAAGCGCTTGGCGAGCGTGCCGGCGCGGGTGAAGGGGCGTTTTTCGGCCTTCGCCTGTTCTACGGGGGTAAAGACCCGCTGGACGAAGCGGTCGCCGAACCGGTCGAGCGAGTTCTGGATACGCTCGATATTGCAGAGGTCCGAGCCAAGGCCAATTATCATAAAATCCTCCCCGGCACGGGGAGGGGGACCGCCGCGAAGCGGTGGTGGAGGGGGGCGTCCCCGATCGCAACCGTCGTGAAGGAGGACAGCCCCCTCCACCAGCCTGCGGCTGGTCCCCCTCCCCGTGCCGGGGAGGATTTCGCCCTCACCGCGCGGTCTCCATCAATGCCTTCATCCGCGCTACCACCGGCCCCAGTCCGCCGAAGATCGCCTCCCCGATCAGGAAATGCCCGATATTCAGCTCGCGGACCTGCGGGATCGCGGCGATCGGCACCACATTGTCGAACGTCAGGCCATGGCCGGCATGGACCTCGATCCCGTTCTTCGCCGCCAGCGCGGCGGCGTCGCTGATCCGGCGCAGTTCAGCGACCTGCTCCTCACCCGACAATTCCGCGTACCGCCCGGTGTGCAGCTCGACCACCGGCACGCCCAGCGCAACGGCGGCGGCGATCTGCGCCGCGTCGGGTTCGATGAACAGCGACACCCGCACGCCCGCATCGGCCAAGGCCCGCACCATCGGGGCCAGCTTGTCCTGCTGTCCGGCGACGTCCAGCCCGCCCTCGGTCGTGCGCTCCTCGCGCTTTTCGGGGACGATGCAGGCGGCGTGCGGCCGGTGCTTGAGCGCAATGGCCAGCATCTCCTCGGTCGCCGCCATTTCGAGGTTCAGCGGCAGCGTCAGTTCGCTCGACAGGCGGGCGATGTCGGCATCGGTGATGTGGCGGCGATCCTCGCGCAGATGGGCGGTGATCCCCTCCGCGCCATGTTCGGCGGCCACCAGCGCGGCGCGGACCGGATCGGGATAACCCGACCCACGCGCATTGCGCACCGTCGCGACGTGATCGATGTTGACGCCCAGGCGCAACGGGCCGGTCATGCCGCCCGGCTCCCCGGCTTGATCGCCGGAATCGCCGCCAGCTCGGCGGGCAGCGCGTCGGGGTGATAGCTCGGCACGTCCAGCCGGATCAGCGGCAGGAACGGCACGCCCAGGTCCGCCGCGCCGTTCGACCGGTCGACCAGCGACGCGGCAGCGACCACGTCACCGCCCGCCGCCCGGATCGCGGCGATCGCCTCGCGCGACGACAAGCCGGTGGTCACCACATCCTCCATCATCAGCACGCGGGTGCCCGGATCGATGCGGAAACCGCGCCGCAGCTCGAACGTGCCGGTGGGGCGTTCGAGGAACATCGCCGGCACGCCCAGCGACCGGCCCATTTCATGGCCGACGATCACCCCGCCCATCGCCGGTGCGATCACGACGTCGATTCGTTCGCGCAGTTCGGCGGGAAAGCGGCTGGCCAGTTCGTCGCACAGCCGCGCGGCGCGACGCGGGTCCATCAGCACGCGGGCGCATTGCAGGTAACGCGAGGACCGCAGGCCCGACGACAGGATGAAATGCCCCTCCAGCAGCGCCTCCGCTGCACGGAATTCGTCGAGGATCGCGTCGTCGTTCATGGGCTGTGGTCCATCATCTGGTTGCACGCGCCGCTCTAGTACCGGGACGCGGCCGTTCGCAACCATCGCTTGAGGACAGGCGACATGCCGCGTATAGCCCGGTGGGTTAGGGTTTCCAAACGCCCACAGCACGCGACCACGCCGCATAAGAAGCGTGCCGCGTGCCCTATAACGGGGTGACACGACACGATGCGACGCATTGGGATGAGGATGTTGGTACTGGCGGCGGCCGCCGCGCTGGCGGGGGGCGCCCATGCCTCCGCGCCGAAAGCGGTGACGCCGGGCACTGGTGAGGTGGCGACCGCGCCACAGGCGGGCGCACCGCCCCCCGGATCGGCCGCGGCCAATCCGACCGGACAGGCGGCACCCGCCGCAACCGCCGCCGCGCCGGCTCCGGCCAAGGTGCAGGACCCGACGCTGGACGCCAAGGGCGCGCCGCTGCTGGTCGCGACGCCCGACATCGGCCAGCCGACCGACCGCAAGATCGACCTGCAGCAGCAGGTGACGCCGAACGGGCGGGAGGCGAAGGCCTTCCACAACCACATCCTGATGCCGGTGATCGTCGTCATCTCGCTGCTGGTGCTGTTCCTGCTCGCCTATGTCGTGATCCGCTTCCGCGAAAGCGCGAACCCGGTTCCGTCGAAGACGTCGCACAACACGCTGATCGAGATCGTGTGGACCGCAGCACCCGTGCTGATCCTCGCCGCGATCGCGGTGCCCTCGATCGGGCTGCTCGCGCGCCAGTTCAAGCCGGCGCCGGACAATGCCGTGACGATCAAGGCGATCGGCAACCAGTGGTTCTGGTCCTATGAATATCCCGATTATGGGGGCGTGTCGGTGACCGCCAACATGCTGAAGGAAAAGAACGAGGTCGCGGCCGGGCAGCGGTATCGCACCGATGCCGACGGTCCGCGCCTGCTGGCGGTCGACAACCGCATCGTGCTGCCGGTCGGCGTGCCGATCCGCCTGATCACCACCGCGACCGACGTGATCCACAGCTGGGCGATGCCCGCCTTCTGGGTCAAGCTCGACGCGGTGCCGGGACGGCTGAACGAAACCAGCTTCACCATCGAAAAGCCGGGCCTGTATTTCGGCCAGTGCAGCGAATTGTGCGGCGCGCGCCACGCGTATATGCCGATCGCGGTCGAAGCGGTGCCGGTGGCGCAGTTCAACCAGTGGATCCAGGCCAAGGGCGGCACGCTGCCCACCGCCAGGGAAGCCGCCGCGCCCAGCAACGCCGTGATCCCGCAGCCGGGCGCCGATGCCGCCGACGCGACGTCGAACGCCAGCGACGCGGCCGACGTGCCGGTGGTCAACGCGACCGAAGCCGCCTCTCCCTCCACCCAGCGCGCCACCGGCAACGGCGGCGGCGTCGGCAACGTGGACCAGTAAGATGACCGATACCGCCCTTCCCGGCCACCACGCGTTCGCGCACGACGATCACGCGCATCATGACGCTGACCACAAGCCGGGCTTCTTCGCCCGGTGGTTCATGTCGACCAACCACAAGGACATCGGGACGCTCTACCTGATCTTCGCGATCGTCGCGGGAATCATCGGTGGCGCGATCTCCGGCCTGATGCGGCTCGAACTCGCGCAGCCGGGCATCCAGTGGCTGCCATGGCTGTCGGGCCATGAAGGCGACCAGGCGCTGCACTTCTGGAACGTGCTCATCACCGCGCACGGCCTCATCATGGTGTTCTTCATGGTGATGCCGGCGATGATCGGCGGCTTCGGCAACTGGTTCGTGCCGATCATGATCGGGGCGCCGGACATGGCGTTTCCGCGGATGAACAACATCTCGTTCTGGCTGCTGATCCCCGCCTTCCTCCTGCTGCTGGGCAGCACGGCGTTCGGCGGCGGTGCGGGCACGGGCTGGACGGTCTATGCGCCGCTGTCGACCTATGGCGAGCCGGGACCCAGCGTGGACATGGCGATCCTGTCGCTCCACCTCGCCGGTGCGTCGTCGATCCTGGGCGCGATCAACTTCATCACCACCATCCTCAACATGCGCGCGCCGGGCATGACCCTGCACAAAATGCCGCTGTTCGTGTGGTCGGTGCTGGTCACCGCGTTCCTGCTGCTGCTGGCGCTGCCGGTGCTGGCCGCCGCGATCACGATGCTGCTGACCGATCGCAAGTTTGGCACGACCTTCTTCGATCCCGCCGGCGGTGGCGACCCGATCCTGTACCAGCATCTGTTCTGGTTCTTCGGCCACCCCGAAGTGTACATCATGATCCTGCCGGGCTTCGGCATCGTCAGCCACATCGTCGCAACGTTCAGCAAGAAGCCGGTGTTCGGCTATCTCGGCATGGCATACGCCATGGTCGCGATCGGCGCGGTCGGGTTCGTCGTGTGGGCGCACCACATGTTCACCACCGGCCTGTCAGTGAACACCAAGATGTACTTCACCGCCGCCACGATGCTGATCGCGGTGCCGACCGGCATCAAGATCTTTTCGTGGATCGCGACGATGTGGGGTGGTTCGCTGCGCTTCCCCACGCCGATGCTGTGGGCGATCGGGTTCATCTTCATGTTCACCGTCGGCGGCGTGACCGGCGTGGTGCTGGCCAATGGCGGCGTCGACGACGTGCTGCACGACACCTATTATGTCGTCGCCCACTTCCACTACGTCCTGTCGCTGGGTGCGGTGTTCGCGCTGTTCGCCGGCTTCTACTACTGGTTCCCCAAGATGTCGGGGAAGATGTACAACGAACTGCTGGGCAAGCTGCACTTCTGGGTGTTCTTCATCGGCGTCAACGTCATGTTCTTCCCGATGCACTTCCTCGGCACCCAGGGGATGCCGCGGCGCTATCCGGACTATCCGGACGCCTATGCGTTCTTCAACCACATCGCCTCGGCCGGATATGGCATCATGGCGATCGGCATGGTGTTCTTCTTCATCAACATCGTCGTTTCGCTGATCGGCGGCCGCAAGGCGGCGGACAATCCGTGGGGCGAAGGGGCGACGACGCTGGAATGGACGCTCAGCTCGCCGCCGCCGTTCCACCAGTTCGAAACCCTGCCCAAGATCGACTGATCGCCGGCAGTTCGACCAGACTAGCAACGCCCCGGAGTGATCCGGGGCGTTTTTGTTTGTGCGCGCGCAAACGCCCGGCGACGATCGGCAAGCAATTTCTTCAAGTTCCCATCAATACGATTCCGTAATAATTTCTCGCGATTATTGGGAACCACCCGAACAAGCGGATCGTTACATCCCGTTTTCCTTAAATCCTTTGTTTCGTTAAGCATTTCCCAACCATGAAGCCCTACGCCCGGCCGGGTATTGCGCAGGGGAATGACGATGTCGGGCGATCCATCGATCATCGACGAAATGGAAGTGGCAGGGGCTCCGGAACCGAACGCGGGCGACCCTCCCATGCCGCGCGAATCGCGGACCCGGCTGGACACCCATGGCGTGCTGGGCGCGGCGGTTCTGCTCGCCGCGTGCGATTCGGGCGGCGGCGGTGGAAGCGGCGGTGGTGGCCTCGTCTCGGTCCCGGCCCCCACCCCGTCGCCGACCCCTGTGCCCAGCCCCACCCCGACCGTCGCCGCGCTGACGGCGCAAGGGGCCAGCCGGTTCCTGGCGCAGGCGACGATGGGGGCCAACCGCACGTCGATCGACGCCGTCCTCAACACCGGCATCGCCAGCTGGATCGATGCGCAATTCGCCCGCCCGCGCGACACGAGCCACTGGGACTGGCTGATGGCGAAGGGGTTCAACGACGCCACGAACAACAACAACCTCAACGGCCAGAACGGCTATGACCCGAGCGTCTGGCGACAGGCGATCGCGGGTGGCGATCCGTTGCGCCAGCGGGTGGCGCTGGCACTGCTCGACTTTCTGGTCGTCGGCATCAACGGCATCACCATGTCGTGGCGCTCCTTTGCCATGGGGGCGTATAACGACTTGCTGCTCGACCATGCGTTCGGCAATTATCGCGACCTGCTGGGCGCGATCACCCGCAACCCGGCGATGGGGTCGTTCCTCAGCTTCATCGGCAGTCGCAAGGCCAATCCGTCGACCGGGCAGATGCCCGACGAGAATTATGCCCGCGAACTGATGCAGCTGTTCACGCTGGGCGTGTACCAGCTGGAACAGGATGGCAGCGTGCGGACGTCGAACGGCGTGCCGCTGGAAACCTATACCCAGGACGACGTGTCGCAGCTGGCCCGCGTGTTCACCGGGCTGAACCTGGCGAACAACGATAACAGCACGCCAGAGCGGATGCGCCTGCCGCTGGTCATCACCGCATCCGCCAACGAAACCGGATCGGCAAGCTTTCTGGGCGGCACGGTGTCGGGCGGCGGGTTCGCGGCGGTGGACGGCGCGCTCGACATCCTGTTCCGCCATCCCAATGTCGCGCCGTTCGTGTCGAAGCAGCTGATCCAGCGGATGGTGACCTCCAATCCCAGCCGCGCCTATGTCGGGCGGGTCGCCGCCGCCTTTGCCAATAACGGCAGCGGGGTGCGCGGCGACATGAAGGCGGTGATCCGCGCGATCCTGCTCGACCCCGAGGCACGGGACGACGCAGCGGCGCTGGCCAGCACCGGTGCCGGGCGGCTGCGCGATCCGGTGCAGCGGCTGACCAACTGGGCGCGCGCGTTCGGCGTCACCTCCCCCAGCGATGCATGGGCGATCGGCGACACGACCAACACGACCCAGCGGCTGGGCCAGTCGATCGGCCGCGCGCCCAGCGTCTTCGGCTTCCTGCGTCCGGGCTACACCCCGCCGGGCACCGCCATCGCGCAGGCCGGCATGACCGCGCCCGAATTCCTGATGTCCAGCGAACAGACCAACATCGCCTATATCAACTATATGCAGTCGATGGTCGGCGGCGGCACGGGCGATGTGAAGGCCGATTACGCCCCGATGATGGCGCTGGCATCGGACAGCCAGAAGCTGGTCGACGAGGTGAACCTGATCCTGGCGGCCGGGCAGCTACGTGGGCCCACGGTGACCGCCATCCGCACCGCGGTGGACAGCATCCCGCTGACCGCGACCAACGCGACGCTCAATCGCACGGGGGTCGCGATCCTGCTGACCCTCGCCTCCCCCGACTATCTGGTGCTGAAATGACCGCTCCGACGATCCTGCACGACGTCTCGCGCCGTGCCTTTCTGCAACGCTCCGCCGCACTGGGCATGGCCGGTGTCGCCGCACCGCTCGTCACCACGCTGGGCGCGATCGGCGAGGCGGCGGCGGCGACCGCCAGCGATTACAAGGCGCTGGTGTGCGTGTTCCTGCAGGGCGGGAACGACCATTACAACACGCTGGTCCCCTATGACCCGACCTCGCACGCCCTGTACGCCACCGCGCGCGGCGGCCTGACGCTGGGGCGCGACGTGCTGCAACCGACCGCGCTGGTGCCGGGCAACGACCTGGGCGGGCGGGCCTATGCCTTTGCCCCGGCGATGGCGCCGCTCAACCCGCTGTTCGATGCCGGGCGGCTGGCGGTCGCGCTGAACGTCGGCACGCTGATCCAGCCGACCACCCGCACCCAATATTTCAACAAGTCGGTGCGCCTGCCGCCGAAGCTGTTCTCGCATAACGACCAGCAGAGCTTCTTCCAGGCATCCAGCCCCGAAGGCGCGGTGTCGGGCTGGGGCGGGCGGATCGGCGACCTGTACCAGTCGGGCAACGGGTCGGCGACGCTGACCTGCATCAACGCATCGGGCAACGCGGTCTTCCTGACCGGGCGACAGGCGATCCAGTATAATGTCGGCACCGGCGGACCGGTGTCGCTGCTGCGCGGGGCGACCTCGCTCTACGGCTCGTCGACCGCCGCACAGACGCTCCGCCAGCTGATGACCGACTCCAATCCGCATCTGTTCGGTTCGGAATATGCGCGGGTGAACAAGCGCGCGGTGGATACCCAGGCGCAGCTGGCCAATGCGCTGGCCGGGGTTCCCGATTCCACCTTTCCGCTGTTCCCGTCGGGCAACAGCCTGGCCGACCAGCTGCGCATGGTCGCGCGGATGATCGCCATTTCGAGCGAGGTCGGGGCCAAGCGGCAGGTATTCTTCGTCGCGATGGGCGGGTTCGACCTGCACGACAGTCTGGCGGCGAACCAGCCGGTGGTGCTGGCCCGCCTTGCCACGGCGATGCGCGCATTCCACGACACGACCGCCGCGATGGGCGTGGCGGACAAGGTGACGACCTTTACCGGGTCCGATTTCGGGCGGACGCTGGCGTCGAACGGCAATGGCGTCGACCATGGCTGGGGATCGATGCACTTCGTCATGGGCGGGGCGGTGAAGGGCAAGCGCCTCTATGGCACCGCCCCGGCGATCGGCCACAACACCAACGACGATGTCGGGCAGGGCCGGTTGATCCCGACCATGTCGGTCGATCAATATGCATCGACGCTGGCGCGCTGGTTCGGGGTGTCGGACGGCGACCTGACCACCGTGCTGCCCAATATCGGCAATTACGACAAATCGACCTGGTCGCAGGGCTTCGTCTGATCGCATCGGCGAAATCATTGTCATCATAACGAAATAGAGCGGGCCTAGCGCGCCCGGCAGGGACGGCCTGCCGCACGGGAGTGCAACACCGTCCGGTGGTTCGGGGGAATCGCCGGGCGGGCTCGCGTGCGTGGGCAGATAGCCGTCCTTCAGGGAAGGAACCGTTATGAAGACCCGTTTGCCGCTGCTCGCCAGCGCCGCCATGATCGCCGTCGCCAGCCCGGCGTTCGCGCAGACCGCCACGCCACCGGCCGATACCCCCGCCGTGCAGGGCGAGGATGCCGGGCTGGACGACATCGTCGTCACCGCCGAGCGCCGCGAAGCGCGGTTGCAGAACGTGCCGTTGTCGGTCGGCGTCGCATTGGGCGACGACCTGCGCCAGTTCCAGTCGGGCGGCGAGGACACGCTGCTGTCGCTGTCGGGCCGCATCCCCGGCCTCTATGCCGAAACGACCACCGGCCGCATCTTCCCGCGCTTCTATATTCGCGGCCTCGGCAATATCGATTTCTACCTCGGCGCGTCGCAGCCGGTCACCATCATCCAGGACGATGTGATCCTCGAACATGTCGTGCTGAAGTCGAACCCGGTCTATGACGTGGCGCAGGTCGAAGTGCTGCGCGGTCCGCAGGGGTCGCTGTTCGGGCGCAACACCACCGCCGGCATCATCAAGTTCGACACGATCCGCCCCTCGGCCACGTTCCAGAGCCGGGCGCAGGCATCGGTCGGCACCTATAACAGCACCAGCTTCGACGCCGGGGTCGGCGGTCCGATCGCCGACGGGCTGATGGTCCGCGTCTCTGCGCTGGTCCAGCACCGCGACGATTGGGTCGACAATAGCTATACCGGGTTCAGCGCCGACGGGACGCAGGCGCCCAAGAAGAACGCGATGGGCGGGTTCGACGACCGCAACCTGCGCCTGCAGGTCCGCGCCCAGCCGACCGATGCGATCAACATCGACCTGTCGGGCCATGCCCGCTGGTACGAAGGCACCTCGACCATCTTCCACCGTGCCGCCCTCAAGCGCGGATCGAACGACGTGTCGGCGGAACCGCGCGACCGCGTCGCGCTGGACGAAGCGCACAACAACCCGCAGGCGTACAACACCTATGGCGCGTCGGCGCGCCTCGGCTTCGACTTCGGCCCGGTCCTGCTCAGCTCGATCACGGCGTACGAGACGACCAGCGGCTATAGCCGGGGCGATACCGATGGCGGCGCGGGTGCGCTGTTCCCGGTGAACGGCGTGGCCAACGGCTTCGGCCAGAGCCAGGGCCGCATCCGCGACCTCGACCAATGGTCGCAGGAAGTGCGCCTCGCCTCGACCGGAACCGGCCCGTTCGGGTTCCAGGTCGGCGGCTTCTATTTCGACAATCGTGACGTCACCGAATTCTACCAGCGCGGATTCTTCCTGACGACCGCCGCGCGCAACCCCAACAACTGGGTGCGGCTGCGCGACGTGAACACGTCGTGGGCGGCGTTCGGACAGGCGCATTACGACTTCACCGACCGGCTGACGCTGACCGCCGGTGCGCGCGTGACCGAGGATAGCAAGCATACCCGGCTGGTGAAGACCGCCAACACCGCCGCCAATGTCGTCACCTATCGCGGCCGCACCGACGTCAAGCTGTCGTCGACCGAGCCGAGCTGGGACGTCAGCCTGCTCTACAAGGCCAGCGACGACCTCAGCCTCTATTCGCGCGTCGCGCGCGGCTTCCGCGGGCCGACGATCCAGGGGCGTTCGGCGGTGTTCAACGCCGATTTCACCACGGCGGATTCGGAAACGATCCTGTCGTTCGAAACCGGGTTCAAGAGCAACCTGCTCGACAACACGGTGCGCCTGAATGCCACGCTGTTCGGCTACCGCGTCAAGGACATCCAGCTGAACGGCAATGATTCGAACGGCAACGGCGTGCTGTTCAATGCCGACAAGGCGCAGGCATACGGCGTCGAGGCGGAGCTGGACTGGAAGCCGGTGCCGCAGCTGACGCTGGGCCTCGGCGGCAGCTGGCTGCATTCGGCGATCCGCGACAAGCGGGTGTTCGCGCAGGTCTGCGCGCTGAACGGACAGGTGGTCTGCACGGTCGAGAACCCGACGATCCGCGTCGGCAGCAACGTCTTTGCCCAGATCGACGGCGAACCGCTGCCCAACGCGCCCGAATATACGCTCGACCTGACCGCGCGCTGGGACCAGCCGCTGAACGATGGTTCGCGGGTGTTCATCGCCACCGACTGGAATCTGCAGGGCTATACCCAGTTCACCCTGTACCGGTCGAAAGAGTTCACCGCGAACGGCAATTTCGAAGGCGGGCTGAAGATCGGCTACGCCCCGCCATCGGACGCGTGGGAGCTGTCGGTATTCGCGCGCAACATCACGAACGAGAAGAACCTGAAGGGCGTGATCGAGAACTACATGGCCGCCGTGTTCAACGACCCGCGGATCATCGGCGTCTCGCTGTCGGGCAAGTTCCGGTAAGGGGGCCTACCCTCCCCCCGTCCGTCATTCCAGCGCAGGCCGGAATCCATGGATGGGGGGGACGGCGGTGGTTCGAGAGAGAACACCCGACACAATGGATCCCGGCCTGCGCCGGGATGACGGCGGGTGGGGAGGCTAAGTGCCCCCCCCCACCCGCCCATCGTCACCCCCGCGCAGGCGGGAATGACGAAATGGGGTGTGGACGGCGCGAACCTCACATAGCTTTCCCCAGCCGCGACAGTCCGATATAGGACGGCGATGACCGCGCAGACGATTACCCTGCCCGCCGACTGGCGCGACTTCCTGGCCTTGACCAAGCCGCGGGTGATGACGCTGGTCGTCTTTACCGGGCTGTGCGGGATGCTGGCGGCACCGGTGCCGATCCATCCGGTGCTGGGCTTTACCGCCGTGCTGTGCATCGCGCTGGGCGCGGGCGCGGCGGGGGCGCTGAACCAGTGGTATGAGGCCGATCTCGACGCGAAGATGAAGCGGACGCAGGGTCGCCCGCTGCCCGCCGGGCGGATGGACCGCGAATCGGCGCTGCATTTCGGCGTGGGGCTGGCGATCTTCTCGGTCGTGCTGATGGGGCTGGCGGTGAATATCCCCGCCGCGATCATCCTGACCGTCTCGATCCTGTTCTACGTGCTGGTCTATACCGTGTGGCTGAAGCGTCGCACGCCGCAGAACATCGTCATCGGCGGGGCGGCGGGGGCGTTTCCGCCGCTGATCGGCTGGGCGGCGGCGACCGGCGATGTCGCGCTGCTGCCGTTCCTGCTGTTCAGCCTGGTGTTCCTGTGGACCCCGCCGCATTTCTGGGCGCTCGCGCTGTTCGTGAAGACCGATTACGCCAATGCCGGCGTGCCGATGCTGCCGGTGGTGGCGGGCGAACGGGTAACGCGGACGCAGATCGGCCTCTACACCATTCCGATGGCCGCCGTGGCCGTTGCGCCGTGGCCGCTGGGGCTGACCGGGCCGATCTACGGCATCGCCGCCTGCCTGCTGACCGCCACCTTCTGCGTGCTGGCGGTACAGGTCGCGACGCGTACCACGGGTGTCGAGGACAAGATGAAGCCCGAAAAGCGGCTCTTCGCCTTTTCGATCCTATATCTCTTTGCAATGTTCGGCGCGCTGGTCGCCGACCGGTGGGTATTGGCATGAGCGAACACGACGACCGGATTCGGGCACGCCAGCGCGAGCGCGCGCGGGTGATGGCGTGGCTGCTGGGCGCGTTCGTCCTGCTGATGTTCGCGATCACCATCGTCAAGATCCGGGCCGGGATGGGCGCATGACCCGCAACCTGCGCACCGCGCTGTTCTCCGCCGCCGCGGTGGTCGGCATGACGGGCGTGGGGTTCGCCAGCGTACCGCTCTATCGCATGTTCTGTCAGGTGACCGGCTTCAACGGCACGACCCAGCGGGGGCAGGACGCGCCCGGCGGTATCGGCGACAAGGTCGTGGTGCGGTTCGATACCAATACCAACCCGGCGCTGGGGTGGGAATTCAGGCCCGAACGCGCATCGGAAACCGTCGACATCGGAGCGCGCGACATGGCGTTCTTCACCGCCGAGAACGTATCGGGCCGCCCGGTCACCGGCACCGCCACCTTCAACGTGACGCCGAGCCAGGCGGGCAAATATTTCACGAAGATCCAGTGCTTCTGCTTCACCCAGCAGACGCTGCAACCCGGCGAAAAGGTGCGGATGCCGGTCATCTTCTTCGTCGATCCGAAGATGCTGGCCGATCCCGATGCCAAGGACATTCGCGCGATCACGCTGTCCTATACATTTTACCCGGTGGATTCGGCCGCGACGACCAGCTAGGATCGCGCGCAAACACGTGCCAGCATAGGCGCGACGCATAATAGGGACGGATGATGGCAGGCGCGAAGAACCACGATTTTCACATCCTGCCCCCCAGCATCTGGCCGCTGGCAAGCTCGATGGCCGCGCTTGCGCTGGCGGCGGGCGGCGTCATGTGGATGAACGAAGCGGCGCTGGGTGGCCTGGTGTTCGGCGCGGGGCTGATCGCCACGCTCGCCTGCATGGGCTTCTGGTGGGCCGATGTCATCCGCGAGGCGAAGGCCGGCGACCATACGCCGGTCGTGCAGCTGCACCTGCGCTATGGCATGATCCTGTTCATCGCGTCGGAAGTGATGTTCTTCGTCGGCTGGTTCTGGTCGTGGTTCGACTTCTCGCTGTTTCCGGCAGCCGTGCAGTGGAGCCATGACGGCGGCACCTCGCTGATCGAGGCGGGCGATACCGCCGTCAAGGCGCAGTGGCCGCCGGCCGGGCTTGAAGTGCTCAACGCCTTCGAACTGCCGCTGCTCAACACCTTCATCCTGCTGCTGTCGGGCACGACCGTGACGTGGGCGCACCATGCGCTGATCCACAACCAGCGCGGTGGCGCGCTGAAGGGCCTGTGGGGTGCGATCGGCGTGGGCGAGAATGACGGCGTGAAGAAGGGGCTGTGGCTGACCGTCCTGCTGGGCGCGCTGTTCTCGTGCATCCAGGCCTATGAATACATGCACGCGCCGATGCCGTTCAAGGGGCTGAACTATGGCGCGTCCTTCTACATGGCGACCGGGTTCCACGGCTTCCACGTGCTGGTCGGCACCATCTTCCTCGCGGTCAACCTGATCCGCGCGTACAAGGGCGACTTCACCCCAAAGCAGCATTTCGGCTTCGAAGCCGCCGCGTGGTACTGGCACTTCGTCGACGTGGTGTGGCTGTTCCTGTTCGTCGTCATCTATGTTTGGGGTGGCTGGGGCGCGCCGATCCATGGTGGCTGATGTCTGACCAGACGGGCGCGGAAAGCCCCGCGCCTTTCGATTGCGGCGTGCGCGGCCTGTGTCCGCGGTGCGGGGCCACGACCTTGTTTCGTGGCCCCGTTGCCTTTGCCGACCGGTGCAGCGCCTGCGCGCTCGATTTCACCGCGTTCAACGTCGGTGACGGGCCGGCGGCATTCCTGACGCTGATCCTGGGTGGGATCGTCACCATCCTCGCCATCTGGCTCGACCTGAAAGTCGGGCCGCCATGGTGGGTCCACGCATTACTCTGGATACCGCTGACCATCGGCGGCGTCGTTGGATCGCTGCGGGTGGCGAAGGGCATGTTGCTGGCGCTGGAATATCGCAACGCCGCGCGCGAGGGGAAGATCGACCCCCGGCCATGAAGCGCCTGCCGATCCTCCCCACGCTGATCGTCCTGCTCGCCGTCGCCGCCATGGTCGCGCTGGGCGTGTGGCAGTTGCAGCGCCGCACGGAAAAGGCCGAGCTGATCGCCCGCGCCGTCGCCAATCTCGACCGCCCGGCCCAGCCGCTGCCCGCACGGATCACCGACGAGCTGCTGTTCGCGCGCGTCACCGCCACCTGTGCGCGGGTCGAGGACTGGACGATGGGCGCCGGCCGGACCGCCACCGGCACCTCGGGCTATCGCCACATCGCCGCCTGCGTGTCGCCGACCGGACAGCGGTTTCGCGTCGACCTGGGCGTCGCCGCCGATCCGAAGCTGCGCCCGCTATGGACCGGCGGCGCGGTGGCGGGGACGCTCAGCCATGCGCCCGGCGGCCCGACGCTGCTCGACAGGATGACCGGCCATGCCGCGCCGCCCGCACCGATGATCGTGTCGGACACCGCCGCCCCCGGCCTGTCGCCCAGCCGCCGGCCCGATCCGGCCAGCCTGCCCGACAATCACCTGGGCTATGCGATCCAATGGTTCGCCTTCGCCTTGGCCGCGGTCATCATATACTTGCTGGCACTTCGTCGCCGCAGCCGCTAACCGCACCCCCATGCGGTATGTCAGCACCAGGGGCGATGCGCCCGAACTCGACTTCGCCGGCGCGACGCTGGCCGGATTGGCGCGCGATGGCGGGCTGTATGTCCCGACACAGTGGCCGACGCTGACGCACGCGGAGATCGCGGCGCTGGCGGGGCTGAGCTATGCCGAGACGGCGGTGCGGGTGATGCTGCCGTTCGTCGGGGATTCGCTGTCCGAAGCCCAGCTGCGCTCGCTGTGCGACACCGCCTATGGCCGGTTCAGCCACAAGGCGGTGACCCCGCTGGTCCAGCTCGACCACGACCAGTGGCTGCTGGAGCTGTTCCATGGCCCGACGCTGGCGTTCAAGGACGTGGCGTTGCAGCTGCTGGGGCTGTTGTTCGAGAAGTTCCTGACCGGCACCAGCGAGCGGCTGACCATCGTCGGCGCGACCAGCGGCGATACCGGATCGGCGGCGATCGACGCGGTGGCGGGGCGCGAGAATATCGACATCTTCATGCTGCACCCGGCGGGCCGCGTGTCCGACGTGCAGCGGCGGCAGATGACGACCGTGCTGTCGCCCAACGTCCACAACATCGCGATCGAGGGCGATTTCGACACCGCGCAGGCGCTGGTGAAGGCGATGTTCAACGACCCCGCTTTCTCGGGGCGGTTCCGGCTGTCGGCGGTCAATTCGATCAACTGGGCGCGGTTGATGGCGCAGGTGGTCTATTATTTCTATGCCGCCGTGCGGCTGGGCGGACCGGACAAGGCGATCGCCTTCTCCGTCCCGACCGGCAATTTCGGCGATGTGTTCGCCGGGTACGTCGCGGCGCAGATGGGGCTGCCGATCGCGAAGCTGATCGTCGCGACCAACGTCAACGACATCCTGCACCGCGCGCTGACCAACGGCGATTATTCAAGCGCGACCGTTACCCCGACCGCCACGCCGTCGATGGACATTCAGGTCAGCTCGAACTTCGAGCGGCTGCTGCACGATCTGGGCGGGCGTGACGGGCTGGAGCTCGGCGATCAGATGCGCGGGTTCGAAGCCACGCGGGCGATGCGGCTGACCAATGCGCAGTCGCAGGGCGCGGCCGCGCTGTTCGAAAGCGCGCGGGTCGATGGCGACCGCATGGCGCAGGCGATGCGCTGGGCGTGCGACCATGCCGCGCAGACGATCGACCCGCACACGGCCATTGCCCTTGCCGCCGCACTCGACAGCGGGATCGACGCGCCGATGGTGACGCTGGCGACGGCGCATCCGGCCAAGTTCCCCGATGCGGTCGAACGCGCCATCGGCACCCGCGCGACGCTGCCGCCGCGGGTCGGTGACCTGTTCGAGCGTGAGGAGCGCTATGTCACCCTGCCCGCGACGTTCGATGCGGTAACCGCCTGGATCGCCGAACGGGCGACGCCGCGCGCCTGATGGACCCGATTGCACTGATCGGGGAGCCGTGGGCCGATTACGGGCTGATCGACTGCGGCCATGGTCGCAAGCTCGAACGCTATGGCCCGTATCGCTTCATCCGGCCCGAGCCGCAGGCGATGTGGTCGCCGGCACTGGCCGAGTGGGACGCGCATGGCGAGTTCGTGCCGGGATCGGACGAGGATGGCGGCGGGCGCTGGCAGTTCTTCAAGCAGCCGCCGCGCGACTGGCCCCTAACGTGGCGCGAGGTGCGCTTTTCGGCAAGCAACACCCCGTTCCGGCATCTGGGCTTCTTTCCCGACATGGCGCCGGTATGGGACTGGATGCGCGGGCGGATCGACGGGGCGAGCGACCCGGAATGCCTGAACCTCTTCGGCTATACCGGGGTCGGATCGCTGGCATTGGCGGCGGCGGGCGCTCGCGTGGTGCATGTCGACGCGTCGAAGAAGTCGGTCGAACAGGCGCGCGGCAATGCCGCCCTGTCGGACATGACCGACAAGCCAGTGCGCTGGCTGGTCGAGGATGCCGCGAAATTCGTCGCGCGTGAGGTGCGGCGCGGGCGGCGCTATGACGGCATCATCCTCGATCCGCCGAAATGGGGCCGCGGGCCGAATGGCGAGGTGTGGAAGCTGGAAGAGCATCTGCCGGCGATGATCGCCGATTGTCGGCAGTTGCTGGACGCCGAGTCGCGGTTCCTGTTCCTGACGGTGTATGCGGTGCGGATGTCGGCGCTGGCGATCGGCGAGTTGCTGCGGCAGTCGCTGGGCGATCTGGGCGGTACGGTGGAATGCGGCGAGCTGGGCGTGCGGGAGGAGACGCGGGGGCTGACACTGCCGACCGCTATTTTCGCGCGGTGGAGTCGCTAAAATCCTCCCCATCTTCGATGGGGAGGGGGACCGGCCGCAGGCTGGTGGAGGGGCATTGCCGCAAACGCATCGCCAGTGGCGCCACCCCTCCACCCTGCTGCGCATGGTCCCCCTCCCCGCATAGCGGGGAGGATCTTAGGTCCTGCCTATTCGCATCGCCGTGCCTGCCACGATCGGCCCGCCAGCGCAGAGCAACAGGCTGGTCGCCGCCAGCAGCTTGATCGCCCCCGCACCGCCCTCCAGACCCCCTGCACCAAAGATCACCAGCGGCAAGGCCAGCGGCAGCATCACCAGCCCCGCGACTGCCCCGCCGCCACGCAAGCCCGCCGTCAGCGCCGCCGTTGCCACGCCCAGCGCCGCCAACCCCGGCGTGCCGAGCAGCAAGCCGACCTCCAGCGCCAACAGGGTCGGTCCATCCATCCCCAGTAACGCCGCCGACAGCGCGGCCGCGCCCATGACGGCGGGCGCGAAGCCCAGCCAATGGCCGATGGTCTTGGCGGCAGCGATGCTCGCCTCGCTCCACCCGCGTAGGCCCAACTGGTCGATCACCCCGGCTTCCATGTCCGGCGCGACCAGTCGGTCGAGCGGCAACAGCGCGGCGAGCAACGCCGCCGCCCACGCCACCCCGCCACCGATCCGCGCCAGCAGCGCCGCATCGGGGCCGATCGCAAAGGGAAACAGCGTGGCGACCAACAGGAAGAAAGCCACCGGCAGCAACAGCCCGCCGCCGCTCCACGCGATGCGCAGTTCGCGGGCGATCAACGCGATCACAGCGCCACGACCTGCGCATCCGGCAGTGCAATCGGAACGTGGCTGGCGACCAGCACCGCGCCGCCGTCGCTGCGATGCGCGGCGATCGCCACCTCCAGCCGGTCGAGCGACGCGGCGTCCAGCCCGTTGGCCGGTTCGTCGAGCAGCCAGAGCGGCGCGCCGCTGGCGATCACGCGGGCGATGGCGGCGCGGCGCTTCTGTCCGGTCGACAGCATCCGCACCGGAACGTCGGCCAACGCCTCGATCGCCATTGCCGCCATCGCCGCGTCCAGCCGGTCGCGCGTACCGTCCAGCCCCGCCCAGAAGCCCAGCGCCGCACCCAGCGTCACCGCCGCATCCAGCGCGGCCGCTTCGGCGAGCAACGCGACCGCCCCGTCGCGCGCGACGCTACCGTCGGCGGGCGGCAACAACCCAGCGGCGATCCGCACCAGCGTCGACTTGCCCACGCCGTTCGGCCCCTGCACCCATAGCGCGCCGCCGGCCGCCAGCGCGAACGACAGGTCGCGGAACAGCACCCGCCCGCCGCGCGCACCCTTCACTTGCGTGAACGACAGGGTCAATCGGCATCTTCCAGTGCGTGCATGTCGTCGTCGGACAGGCCGAAATGATGGCCGACCTCATGCACCACGACATGGCGGATCAGGTCGCGCAGATCGACGCCGGTCTCGCACCATTCCGCCAGCAACGGTTGCCGGTACAGGTGGATGCGGTCGGGCAACTGCATCGCGTCGAACGCCGATTTCTCTCCCACCGGGCTGCCATGATACAGGCCGGTCAGCTCGTACGGCTCCATCTCCATCGCCGCCAGCGTGTCGTCATCGGCGAATTCCTCGACCAGCAGCACGATGTCGGACAGGTGGGCGGCAAAGGGTTCGGGAATGCGGGCCAGCGCGGCACGCGCCAACGCTTCCATCTCTTGGGCACTCGGAGCGGTTCGCGCTTGATCGGACATGGCCCAAGCAATAGGCCTTCGCCATCAGGAGACAAGGGAGGGACGATGGAACCGCTGAGCCAGGCAGAGCGCGCCGATGCGCTGGACGGCCTGCCCGATTGGGACCATGACGGCAGCCGCGACGCGATCGTCCGCAGCTTCACCTTCGACAATTTCAGCCAGGCGTTCGCGTTCATGACGCAGGTCGCGATGCTGGCGGAAAAGGCCGACCATCATCCCGAATGGTCGAACGTCTATAACCGGGTCGACATATTGCTCACCACGCACGACGCGGGCGGGCTGTCGGACCGCGACATCGACATGGCGCAGGCGATCGACGCGCTGGTGGAATAGGCGAGTTTCGTCATTCCCGCCTGCGCGGGAGTGACGATGTAGCGGTCCCTATCGCCGCCGCATCTGTTGCCGGAGCTTGCCCGGCATCCAGCGCGCGGCGAAGCGCATCCGCTTCGCGGTCGGGCCGACGGGGGTGTGGATCGCGTCGCCCTGCACCGCGTCCCACGCCGCCTGCGCCACCACCTCCACGGGCGTGAACTCAAGGCCCGCGGCACGGACCTGCTGGCGGACATTGTAGTTCGTCCCGGCCAGCGAGGCGTCTAGCAGCGGCGTGTCGATGAAGCCGGGCATCAGCGAGCGCACGCGAATACCATCCGCCGCCCATTCGCCGTCCAGCGCCTCGGTCAGCCCGCGCACCCCGAACTTGGTCGCCGAATAGACCGCCGCGCCCGCCGTCCCGTAAATCCCCGCAGCCGATGCGGTGTTGAGCAGGCATCCGCCGCTCAGCCGAAGATAGCGGTGCGCGGCGTGCGCGCCATGGACCACGCCGGTCAGGTTGACGGCAATGGTCCGCTCGATCGCCGCCGCCGTCGTTTCGGCAAAGACGCCGCCCGACGCGATACCGGCATTGTTGAACAGCACGTCGATCCCGCCGCTTGCCGCAAAATCCGCCAGTGGGCCGTCCCATGCGGTGCGATCGGTCACGTCGAACACGAACGTCGCCGCCCCATCCGGCAGCAGCGCCACCGTCTCCGCCAGCCCGGCGGCGTTCACGTCCGCCAGGCCGATGCGCCAGCCCTTGCCGGCGAACAACCGCGCCACCGCACGCCCGATGCCCGACCCGCCGCCGGTGATGAAGATCGCTTTCGTCATCGGCGCATCATCGGACAGGATCGGCGGTAACGCCAGTGGCTGTCGTAGCAATCATCGTCGGCGATCCGATCAGGCCGCCACCGCCTCCAGCACCTCGCCCACCCGCGCCAGCCGCTCTTCGGGATCGGCGATCCGCGCGGACAGAATCCAGCGCCCGTTCTTTTCGGTCAGCCCCTGCGGCGCATCCCCGCGCTGCTGCGGGGTAAGCGCAATGGCGGCGGGGCCGGCATCGACCTTTGCCACCCCGGCGCCGCGTGCCAGCAAGCGGACGCGCGCCAGTTCGATCAGCAGCCGTGCTTCATCGGGCAGCGCGCCGAACCGGTCCTCCAGCTCCTCTTCGAACGCGTCGAGCGCCCCTTCCCCCTCGATCCGCGCCAGCCGGCCGTACAGCGTGAGGCGCACCTCGGCCTCGGGAATCCAGCTTTCAGGCAGGCACCCGGCGATGCCGAGATGCAGTTCGGGCGCCACCCGGTCGACCGCCTCGCCGCGTTCGGCGCGCAGCGCACGACCCAGCAGATACTGGTACAGGTCGATGCCGATCAGCTTCATATGCCCGGCCTGCGCCTCGCCCACCAGATCACCGGCGCCGCGCAGGTCGAGATCACGGGCGCTGATCGCGAAGCCCGCGCCCAGCCGGTCGAACGCCTGCAGCGTGCGCAGCCGCTTCAGCGTCGCCTCGGCGATCGACTGGTCGGGATCGGTCAGCAGCAATATCTGCCCGCGCCGCCCGCCGCGCCCGACCCGCCCGCGCAGCTGGTGCAACTGCGACAGGCCGAACCGGTCGGCATGGTGGACGATCATCGTATTGGCGCGCGGCACGTCCAGCCCGGCCTCGATGATATTCGTCGCCAGCAGCACGTCGCCCTCGCCCTGCGCGAAGCCGACCATCGCCGCGTCGATCTCCGCCGCCGGCATCTTGCCATGCGCGACCACCAGGTCGAGTTCGGGGGTCAGCTTGCGCAGCCGCGCCTCCAGCGGGGCGATGTCCTCGATCCGGGGGACCACGACGAAGCTCTGCCCGCCGCGCGTGCGTTCGCGCAGCAGGGCGGTGCGCACCGTCACCTCGTCGAAATCGGCGACGGCGGTCCGGATCGGCTGGCGTCGCGCCGGCGGCGTGGCGAGGACCGACAATTGCTGCAGTCCGATCACCGCGCTTTGCAGCGTGCGCGGGATCGGCGTCGCCGACAGCGTCATCACATGATCGGCCAGCTCGCGCAGGCGTGCCTTGTCCTTCGCGCCGAAGCGCTGTTCCTCGTCGATCACCACCAGCGCGAGGTCGCGATAGGTAACGCCCTTGCCCGCCACCGCCTGCGTGCCGACGACCACGCCGATCGATCCGTCGGCAAGCCCCGCCTTCACCCACTTCTTCTCCGCCGCATCGGACAGGCGCGACAGGCCGGCGACCTCGATTCCCGTGCCCTCGAAGCGGCGGCGGAAGGTTTCGACATGCTGGCGGACCAGCACCGTCGTCGGCGCGGCGATCGCGACCTGCCGCCCGGACAGCGCGGCGATCGCGGCGGCGCGCAACGCTACCTCGGTCTTGCCATAGCCGACATCGCCGATCACCAGCCGGTCCATCGGGCGTCCGGCGGCGAGATCGGCGCGGGCGGCGGCGATGGCGCGCGCCTGATCGGGGGTTTCGGTAAAGGGAAATCCGGCGGCGAACCGTTCATAGGCGGCGATGTCGGCCTCGATCGGGTCCACCCGCTGCTGATCGCGGGTCGCGGCGATGGCGGCCAGTTCGCGGGCGCTGTCGGCAATGGCGGTATCGATCGCGCCGCGCCGCTTCTGCCAGCTGGCTCCGTCGAGCGCGTCGAGCGTCACCGCATCGCTGTCCGCGCCATAGCGCCAGATGCGATCGGCCTCCATCACCGGCACCAGCCGCCGAGCGCCCTTGGCATAGGTCAGCACGATGGCATCGCCCGCCGCCTCGCCCGGCAGCGCTTCCAGTCCGGCGATACAGCCGATGCCGAAATCCTCATGCACGATGACGTCGCCGATGCGCAGCTCGCCGGCTTCCGCGAACAGCGGGTTGGCGCTGGCCGCCGCCAGTTCGTCGCCCCGCGCACGCCCGCCCAGCAGGTCGCCGCCGGTCACCACCGTCACGCCCTGCCCCACGAACCCGCGATCGAGTGGTGCCGCCAGCAGCATCGCGGTGCCGGGCTGCGCACTCAAGGCTTCGTCCCACGACGCGACTGTCACCGGTTCGGTGCGGGCAAGCGTCGCCAGCTTCTTGCGCAGGAAGCGCAGGTCGCGCGGGCTGCCGGCCAATACCACCTTCTGGTCCGCCAATACCTCTCGCGCGAACTTGCCGAAGGCGCGGGCCGGTGCGCGGGTAGTGACGAAGCGGGGCGGTTCGGCCGCATCGTCGGGCAGCGCGATCCGGCGGCGATCCGCCAGCATCCCGTCCCATGTCGCGGCATCGACCAGCGCGGCGGCATCGCGCCGACGGCGACGGGTGGCATCCTGCGCCAGGTCGAGGAAACGGGCGCGGCGCGCCGCGACATCGCCGTCCATCGCGATGGCGGCATCGGGCAGATGGTCGAGCAGCGCCACGCCGTCGCGCACCACCGGTTCGGCGGCGCGACCGATGGTGACTTCGGGCAGGTCGACGTCGCCGCGCTGCGTCACCGGGTCATAGCTGCGGATCGATACGATGCGATCCTCCTCGACGGTGATGCGGATCGGTTGCCCGGCATCGGCCGGAAAGATGTCGACGACCCCGCCGCGCACCGCGACCTCGCCCGGTTCGTCGACCCGGTCGTCGCGGATATAGCCCAGTTCCTCGGCGCGCGCGGCAAGCTCGGTCAAGTCGATCGCATCACCCATGCACAGCACCGGCGGGGCGGCATCGAAGTCGGCGGGCGGGGCGATGCGCAGCGCCGTCGCCTCGGGCGTGGTGATGCACGCGACCGGCCGCCCCTCACCATGGGCGATGCGCAGCCGCCGCAATGCCGCGACCCGTGCACCGGCATTGCCCGGCGATGCCGGCGCGTCGTCGCCGGGCAGCGCGTCGCTGGCGGGCAGATGGACGACCTCTGCCATGGGCGCGAACGCGGCCACCACCTCGGCCAGCGACGCCGCCCGCATTTCGTCCGACGCGATGAACATAACCGACCCGGTCTGCACCTCGACGGCCAGCGTGGCGGCGACGGGACCGATCGCGACCCGCGCGTCTCCCGCGTCGGAGGGATCGGGAGCAGAGGCGTTCGTCAAGGCGGAATTCCCGGCAAGGCCCTGAAAACAGGGGCGTGGATGATCTGAACGAAGCGTGGTGCGCGGACGTTCCGGGGTTATCGATGAACGGCAAATTGCCTGTTGCGGTTACGGCCGCGCTGCTATGACGGGGCGATGGCCGGCCGCGCCGGCGCCATGGAGACCATGATGTCCTCGATCCTGCTGCGTTTCGCCGCCGCATTCACGTTGATGACCGCAGCCCCCGCCTGGGCACAGAGCGCCCCCAAGCCGGCGGTCGCGGACCTGCCGGCGGGCGAGGCCGATCCGGCGCTGTGGGTGGTCAAGGATAAGGACACGACCATCTATCTGTTCGGGACGATCCACGTCCTGAAGCCCGGCCTGTCGTGGTTCGACGAGGCGGTGCGCACCGCGTTCGACAAATCGAACGAGGTCGTGCTGGAAATCCCTATGCCGACGCAGGAACAGGCGCAGGCGGCGGTGATGAAGTCGGCGGTGAACGTGACGGGTCCGAAGCTCAGCGAGAAACTGCCCGCCGCCGAACGCCCCGCCTATGCCAAGGCGGTGGCCGATGCCGGGCTGCCGGCCGGTGCGCTGGAACAGCTCGACCCGTGGTTCGCGGCATCGACGCTGACGCTGGTGACGCTGCAGAAGCAGGGCTACGACCCGGCCAGCGGGGCGGAACAGGCGATTTCGCAGGCGGCCAAGGCGGCGGGCAAGCCGGTCACCGGCCTCGAAACGCTGGAGCAGCAGTTCGGCTTCTTCGATTCGCTGTCGGACGCGGCGCAGGTCACCTTCCTGACCGAGACGATCAAGGAACTGCCGACCGCCGGCCAGGCGATCGACAAGATGGTCGACCAGTGGCGGCGTGGCGATCCGGACGCGCTGGCGGCGACGATGAACGAGGAAATGACCGTCTCCCCCGAACTCAAGCGCGTGCTGCTGACCGATCGCAACGCTCGCTGGGCCAAGTGGATCGAGGAACGGATGAAGCGCCCCGGCACGGTGTTCATCGCGGTCGGCGCCGGCCATCTGGCGGGCAGCGGCAGCGTGCAGGACGCGCTGAAGCGCTACAAGCTGCGCGCGACGCGGGTTAAGTATTGAGGAGTTGGGCGGGCGGCTGAGGTCGCCCGGCGACGCGGCGACCTACCACCCCCTCCGCCCAACTACGTCACCCCAGCGCAGGCTGGGGTCTCTCGCAGCCCTGTCCCGCACCATCACCGGGAGACCCCAGCCTGCGCTGGGGTGACGTGGTTGTTTGACGGCGACTTGGCCGCCACTCCCAAAAAAAAGAAACGGCCGGCGGATCGCTCCGCCGGCCGTCAGGCACGTCAACGACGGCGACCCGGAAGGGGGTCGCCATCGGCAATCAGGTCAGGCCTTGCAGGTCTGCTCGCCCTTGCCCGGCTGGGTTAGGGTGATGCTCTTGGGGGTGCCGGTCAGGCTGTAGCCGCCTTCGGCGGTCAGCGGCTTGCCCTTTTCGGCGGCCTTCAGGCGGACGGGCACCGCATCCTGCTTCGCGCGGAAATTGGCCTGGGTGTCGCCTTCGAAGAAGTCGACATAGACGAGGCTGTTGTCCTTGCAGCGGAACGTCACGCTCGCCTTGACGGGCGGCGGCAGTTCGATCGGCGCGCGGTTGGCGAGCTGCGATGCCAGCGGATCGGGCGCGCGGGTGTCGAGCTGTTCCGGCTGCTGCTGACCGCAGGCCGAAAGGGCGAAGGCCGCGGCAGTGGCGGCGAGGAGAAGGGGGTGCTTCATGAGCGGTCGTTCGCAAATGCAACCGATTTCGTCAAGGCGCGTTGTGCGCCGCGAAAGCGGCGTGCCGCCCAGCAACCTTTCGTTACGCGATGCCAAAGCCGAACCGCAGCACACTCTGCCAATGCTGTCCGGGGTCCAGCCGGGCGGAGGGAAAGTCGCTGCGGTTGGGCGTATCGGGCCATGCCTGTGGTTCGAGGCAGACGGCATCGCCCTGCCGGTACAGCCGCCCGCCCTTGCCCGGCTCCGCGCCGCCGAGGAAATTGCCCGAATATAGCTGTACTCCCGGCGCGGTGACGTCGAGCGTCATCACCCGCCCCGACGCCGGATCGGTCAGCACTGCTGCCGGGCGCAATACGCCCGGTTCGCCGCGCAGGATGAAGTTGTGGTCATACCCGCGCCCGATCGCGATCTGCTCGTCCCGCCCGTCGCGCACCCGCGCGCCGATCGCGTGCGCCTCGCGGAAATCGAACGGGGTGCCGGCGACCGCGCGGCGCTCCCCGGTCGGGATCGAGGTCGCGTCGACCGGCAGGAACTGGTCGGCTTCGATCGTCAGCAGGTGGCGTAGCGCCTCCCCCTGCCCGCCCAGGTCGAAGAAGGCGTGGTTGGTCAGGTTGACGACGGTGGGCGCATCGCTGGTCGCGGCATAGGTAATGGTCAGCGCGTCAGGGGTCAGCGTGTAGGTTGCGCTGGCGTGCAGCGTGCCGGGATAGCCGGCATCGCCGTCCGGGCTGGTCAGCGTGAGGCAAACCCATGCCGCGTCGTCATCCTGCCCGACCTCCGCGACCTCCCATAGCCGCTGGTCGAACCCGTCCGATCCGCCGTGCAGATGGTTGGGCGCATTGTTGGTTTCGAGCGCGTAGGTCGTGCCGTCGAGGCTGAACCGCCCGCCTGCGATCCGGTTGGCATAGCGCCCGACCGTCACCCCGAACCATGACGGCCGGTCGCGATAGGATTGCACGTCGTCGAACCCCAGCACGACATCGGCCACCACGCCGTCGCGGTCGGGCACGCACAGCGACTGGAGCGTCGCGCCCAGCGGCAGGATGCGGGCGGACAGCGCCCCGGCGGTCAGCTCGATCGCCTCGGCGGGTTGGCCGTCGAGCGTTCCGAAGGGGATTTGTTTAGCTTCGATCATGCCGTTCCTCCCCAACCCATCGTCATCCCCGCGTAGGCGGGGATCCATTGCCGCTGACGATACGTCTCCATCGCGGGCGCCAGCGTATATGGATTCCCGCCTGCGCGGGAATGACGAAAGGGCTTACTTCGTCTGCGGCCGCCCGGCGAGCGGTACGCGCACCGCCCGCCCATCATAGACGAACGTCGTCGCCTTGTTATCGGCAAAGTCCGGCGCCACCGCCTTGCCCGGCGTATGGAACCGCACCGACATCGCCCGCTGTCCGACCATGCCGGGGAAGCTGCCCTGCCGCGCGCCGATGGTCAGCGTCTTTGCGCTCTCGTTCCACGTCACCGGAATCTGCGCCGACTGGCCCTTGCGGTATCCTTCGGACAGACCGTCATCCTCGAACAGCGTGTAGGCGCCATCCTTGCCGGTGAAGACGTGCAGCACATAGGGCCCGTCGGGCTGTTCGGCGGTCGACTGGACCGCCGCGCCGGTCGGCACGATCGATCCGGCGCGGACATAGAGCGGCATGGTGGACAGTGGCGCGGCGGCGGTGATCGTCCGTCCGCCCTTCTGATACGCCCCCGTCGCGAAGTCGTACCAGTCGGCCCCGGCGGGGAGGTACACCTGCCGGTTGCGCGCCCCGAACTGCGTCACCGGTGCCACCAGGAACGCCGATCCGAACATATATTCGTCGTCCAGCCCCCACGTCTTGCGATCGGCGGCGAAGTCCATCACCAGCCCGCGCATCATCGTGCCGTCGCGGTGCCAGTTCTCCGCCGCCAGCGACAGGATATAGGGCAACAGGCGGTAGCGCAGCCGGTCATAGTTGCCGAGCGCCTGATACAATCCCGGGTCGCTGGCGCCGAGTTCGTAGATTTCGCGGAACGGCGTCTCGCCATGGCTGCGGAACAGCGGGCTGAACGCGCCGAACTGGAACCAGCGCAGGTTCAGTTCCTTCCATTCGGCCAGATGCGCCGGGTCCTTCTTGCTATAGCGATCCTCGACCGCGAAGCCGCCAATGTCGTGCGTCCAGTTGGGGATGCCCGACATCGACAGGTTGACGCCCGCCGAAATCTGGTCGCGCAGATCGTCCCAGCGCGATGCGACATCGCCCGACCAGAGCGCGGCATTGGCACGCTGGATACCGCCATAGCCCGACCGGGTCAGGATGAACGGCCGCACATCGCGCTTCGCGACGCGCAGGCCGTCGGCGACACCCTCGGCATGGACCAAAGGATAGCTGTTGAAGAACTCCTGCGCCGGTCCCTGGGCGGTCGGACCCATCCGGTCCATGCGCTGTTCGATCGACAGGTTCGAATGGATGTCCGGCTCGGTCGCGTCCATCCACCACGCGTCGAAGCCCTTGTCGACCAAGGCCTCCTTCATCTGCCGGAAATAGATCGCGCGCGCCTCAGGGGCGTACGGATCGTAATCGGTGTTCAGATAGCCCTTGCCGACCCAGTCGCGTTCCTTGGCGATCAGGTTACCCTGATAGAGATAGCCCTTGGCCGCCAGTTCCTGCGCGTTCTTCGTGTTCGGATAGAATTTCGGCCACACCGAAATCATGATCCGCGCATCGCTGGCGTGGAGTTCGTCGACCATCTGCTGCGGCTTGGGGAAGCGCTTCGGGTCGAAGCAATGGCAACCCCACTGGTCCTCGGGCCAGTAGAACCAGTCCTGCACGATATTGTCGATCGGCAGGCCGCGCTTGCGATATTCGCGTACCACGCCCAGCAATTCGTCCTGGGTGTTGTAGCGCTGGCGGCTCTGCCAGAAGCCATAGGCCCAGCGCGGCATCAGCGCCGCCTTGCCGGTCAGCGCGCGATAGCCGGCGATCACGCCGTCCATATTCTGGCCGCCGACATAATAATAATCGAGCGCATGGGCGACGTCCGACGACCACCACAGCGAATGGCGGTCGGCTTCTGGCAGCGGGTCGTTCTGGAACAGCGCGATATAGCCGGCGTTCGGCTCCCACTCGATCCGCACTTCCGCCGCCTTGCCGGCGGTCATCGGCAGGTCGAAATTATGGAACCACGGGTTCCAGTTCTGCCGCCAGCGGTTCAGCACTTCCTTGCCGTCGACGAACACCTTCACATAGCTCGACGAATAGAGCCGGAATTTCTGCACGCCGGTGACCGAGGGCGTGACCGTGCCGGTCCACACGACCTTCTGCGTCTGCACCGCATTGCCGGCGGTGTTCTGTCCGGTGGTCGCCGCGACCGTCTGCGCCTTGGCTTCGGCCGGCCAGTTCGCCTGGTCCTTGATGAACTGATAGTTGATCGTCGGCTCGGTCCGCGTGACGGCCAGCCGGTCGCCCAGATAATATTGCGCCTGCCAGCCGGGCTTGCCGCCCGACATCACCTTCATGCCGTTGCCGACCAGACGATACGCCTGCGGATTGCCGAAGCGGGTGATGCCGTTATTGTCCCACAACACCCCGTAATTCTTCGTCGACACGACGAAGGGGATGCCGATGTCCATATTGTGCTGGGCGAGTTCGACGTCCTCGCCATTATAGTTCATCTGCCGGTTCTGATGCTGGCCGAGGCCATAAAAGCCTTCGTCGGTGCCGCGATTGAACTGCTGGCGGACCGCCACGAACTTCTCGCCACCGGCCGTCACCGGCACGAAGCCCGCGCGCGGCGCTTCCTCCAGCGTCAGCTTGCCCGCCGCATCGCGGAAGCGCACCTGCCCGTCGTTCAGGTCGATCTCGGCCGATCCGCCCGCCGCCTTCACCACTACGATTCCGCGCGTCTGGCTGACGGTGAAGTCGCCCGCCGGCTTCGCGGTCACCATCAGGCTGTCGGGCGTGTCGAGCTGCGCGTCCGGCACCGCCGTAACGCGGAAGCGGTCGGGGCCGTAGACCAGCACCCGTACCCGCTTGGCCGGGCCGGCATCGGGGGTGACGACCACGCCGCCCGGCACCTTCGCCACATCGGCGGCCAGCGCCGGGAAGGAGGCCGAAAGGGCGAGCGACAACAGCGTCCAGCGAAGCGTCTTCATCAGCGATACGTTCCCATCGTCACGCGCAGCAGCATCGGCTGCGCGGTAAAGTTCAATCCATAATCGGTCTGGTCGCCGTTCATCACCCGGCGCGCGCGGAAGCTGCCGTCATCGGCCAGCGTCCCCTCTTCGACCTTGATCAACATCGCGGTATCGCCCTTCGCCTTGTCGGCGACGTCGAACGAGACGCGCACATCGGTGCCGGTCACCAGGAACTGGTCGGGCGCCAGTTGCAGCACGGCGGCCCCGCCGACCGGTTGCGCGGCGGCGGCGGGCGGTTCGGCCTTCAGCCACGGCGAATCCATCGACCCGAACTGCCATTCGCCATATTTGGCCGACACCCGCCACCGGCCCATGACCTTGGCCTGTTCCTCCTCCGGCGCGCCCTTGGCCGTGCCCCAGCCAGGATGCTGAAAGGCCAGCGTCGCCCAGCCGCGCGCCATGGGTTTCAGGAACCGGTATTTGCTGGCGAACGCCTCGATCGTGGCATCGTCCAGCGTCACCGCGCCCAGCGGATAATTGTTGTACCCGGTCGCATCCATGCCGAACGGCGCCCAGCCAATGCCGCCCCGCCCGATCGTCGGCCACAGGAAGCGCGCGAAATCGGCGGCGTTGCCGGTTTCGGGCACCAGCAGCGCATTGTCGGGCCGGGAATAATGCTCGAGGAACTTCAGATAGTCCTTGGCACTCCGGGTATAGAGGTCGGGCGCGACCGCATCGATGTTGGGGGCCGCCGCCTTCCACACGTCGATCACCTGCCAGTCGGGGCCGCCGCTGGCGCCACCCGATTTGCCCGGCGGGGCGAAGGGACCGCCGACCGCCGCGTTGACGTACATCGGCAGCTTCCACACCGCCTTCCCCGCCGCGGCGATCCGGTCGATATAGCGCGCGGTATACCACGCGTTGAACGCCGGTTCGGCATTGTCGCCATAGACGGCGGTCCAGCTGCCGCGCTTGCCGGTCTGCTTCGCCAGTTCCGCCGGCACATTGCCGGCGAACAGGCGGTTCGCCTCGGGCGAGTAATCCCGCGCCTGCTGGTACACGCCGGTCTCGTTCTCCGGCTGGACCATGATGACATTGTGGTCGGGGTCATGGTCCTTCAGATACTGCATCAGCGCGACGAACGCTTTCCGATCCGCCGCGAACGTTGCCTCGCTGTGCGGCGACAGCGCGTAATGCGTCTTGCCGTCCTTGGTCCGCATCCGGGGGAAGCGGGCGTTGTTCGTCTTGATCCAGGCGGGGACATAGCCGGGCGAGGTGTTCTTCCACGTCCCGAACCACAGCAGCACCAGCTTCACGCCGTGCTGGCGCGCCTGCGGCAACAGCGCGTCGAGATAGCTGAAGTCGAACTTCCCCTCGACCGGTTCGATCTGTTCCCACGCCACCGGGATTTCCAGCGTGTTGGCGTGCAGCCGCTCGACCATCGGCCACACCTGCGGCAGCATCTCAGGATAGTTGCTGGAATTATTGGCCTGTACGCCCAGCATCAGGAAGGGCTGGCCATCGACCATCAGCGCGTGGCGGCCACCTTTACGCACCAGCACGGGCGCGTCGCCCGGCTTCGCATCGGCCGTGGCGCTCGCGACCATCGCCAGCGCCGCCCCCGCCATCGCCCATTTGCGCCACGCCGCCATATCGCCCTCTCCCGCTTCGTCCCGTCGCTGTTCGTGGTTTCTTACCCGACAGCGTTGTCACACCTCTTTACGCGCGATGCCCATGTCATACAATTGGTTCTTAGCGCTAACATGGCGCGACGCGGACCGGAATGCCCGGCCGCCCCTGGGGGAGGATAGTCCATGGAACGACGCCAATTCCTGCGCGGCACCGCCGCCCTTGCCGCCGCCGGGCCGGTCGCGGCACAGGCCGCACCGCTTGCCCCCAACTGGTCGTCGCTCGCCGATGGCTATGCCGTGCCCGACTGGTTCCGCGATGCGAAGTTCGGCATCTGGGCACATTGGGGGCCGCAATGCGTGCCCGAGGCCGGCGACTGGTATGCGCGGCAGATGTACGAACAGGGGCGCGGGCCGTACGACCTGCATGTCCAGAAGTACGGCCATCCCGCCGACACCGGCTTCATGGACATTATCGGCGGATGGCGCGCCGAACGCTGGGACCCTGCCGCGCTGGTCAAGCGCTACAAGGCGGCGGGCGCGCGCTATTTCGTCGGCATGGCGTCCCACCACGACAATTTCGACCTGTTCGACAGCCCGCATCCATGGAACAGCACCCGTGTCGGCCCGAAGCGCGACATCATCGCCGGCTGGCGCGATGCCGCCCGTGCAGAGGGGCTGCGCTTCGGAGTCAGCAACCATAGCAGCCACGCATGGCACTGGTATCAGGTCGCGTATAATTACGATCCCGAAGGCCCCCGCGCCGGCCAGCGCTATGACGCCGCGCGGCTGACCAGGGCCGATGGCGCAGGAAAATGGTGGGACGGCCTCGACCCGCAGGACCTCTATACCGGGGAAACGCTGGCCGCGCCCGACGGCTTTACGACCAAGGCGCAGATGGACGCGTGGGCTGGGGCGACCAGCGGGCGGTGGATGGAATTCGCGCCGGCCGCCAATCCGCGCTTCGTCGCGGGCTGGCTGGCGCGGCAAAAGGCGATGGTCGAACGCTACGACCCCGACCTCGTCTATTTCGACGATTTCGGCGTACCGTTCGGCCCCGTCGGGCTGGAGGCGATCGCCCATTTCTACAACCATGCGGCACAGCGCACCGGCCGCGCCGACGTGGTGCTGACCGCCAAGCAGCTGACGGCGTTCCAGCGACAGGCGCTGGTCGAGGACATCGAACGCGGCTTTTCCGACCGGCTGCGGTCCGAACCGTGGCAGACCTGCACCTGCATCGGCGAATGGCATTACAACCGCCGCCGCTTCGACGAAAAATCCTATGTCCCGGCGCGTGCCGTCCTCCAGCGGCTGGCCGACATCGTGTCGAAGAACGGCAATTTGCTACTGTCGGTGCCGGTACGCGGCGACGGATCGATCGACAGCGAGGAAGAGCGGATCGTCGACCAGATCGGCGCATGGCTGCGCGTCAACGGATCGGCGATTTATGGCACCCGGCCATGGCGCCTGTTCGGCGAAGGGCCGACCGACCTTGCCGGCGGCATGTTCAACGAAGGGCAGGTCGCGAAGCTCGGCGCGCGCGACGTGCGGTTCACGACCGGGGGTGGCGCGCTGAACGCGATCTTCCTCGGCTGGCCCGATGCGCCGGTGTCGATCGCGGCGCTGGGCACGCAGGCGGCAGGGCGGATCGAGCGGGCGACATTGCTCGGCGGCGGGCGCGTGAAGATGCAGCGGACGGCGGACGGGCTGACGCTGACGCTGCCGCCGGCGCCCGAAGGCGCGACGTTGCCGGTCGTGCGGCTGGAGGGACCGGGGCTGGTGTAGCGGCGCACCGCTGCCACCAACGTCATCCCAGCGAAGGCTGGGATCTCCCGGTGAGGAAGCGCGCGCCTCGCCGCGGGATACCCCAGCCTTCGCTGGGGTGACGTTCAGGGGATTGCGGGGCGCCCGGTTGCCCCGCCCCACCCGTATCCCCGCGCAGGCGGGGATCCAGAGCCACGATCACTGACGTCAGCGACTGAAACTCTGGATCCCCGCCTACGCGGGGATACGCCAAGGCGCGGCCCTTACCGCGCCAGCAACACCCGCGCCTGTCCGGCGATCTGCGCCAGCATCGCCGCGCTCGCCACCGGCGCCTGCCGCGCGCGGTGGACCAGCGCCGCGAACTGCGCCACGCGGTCGCGGTTCGCCTCCAGCCATTTCTCCACCGCCGCCTGCGGGTCCTTGCCCGCATTGCGGTTCAGGAAATCGAAGCGCAGCTGCTGAAAATCGCGCGCAAGGCCGGCGATTAACAGCCGCTCCCACGGATCGCCGGTCTGGATGCGCGCCGCCACCGCCTGCGCCCAGTCCAGCCCCAGCGCGAAGCCGAGATGGGTGAACGCCAGCGTCAGCTTCGTCTCATCCAGCTTCAACCGGCGGCCGAGATCGGCAAGGCCGACCGCGCCGTCCAGTTCGAACAGCCGCACGACCTGTCCGGCCAGCTCTTGCGGCGCCCCGGCATCCTGCAACACGCCCGCGATCCGGTCGCGCTGCTGCGCCGCTTCGGCGCGGAGCAGCGAGCTGGTCTGCCCGGCAAGGCTCGCCACGCCCTTTTGCAAGTGCGCCACGGCATGGGCCGGGGTGGTCCCCGCCGGGAAGGCGCGCAGCAGGTCGGCGATCTGCGACCGCACGCCCACCGCCACTTCGTCGAGCAACGCGATCCGCGCGCGCTCCGAAATATCGGCACCCTCGATCCGGTCGTACAGCGCGTCGATGTCGAACAACCGTTCCGCCGCGACGAACATCGCCGCGATGTCGGCCAGCGCCTCGCCCTCTTCCTCCGCCAGTTCGAAGACGTGCAGCACGCCCAGCCGGTTGACGATGCGATTGGCCAGCTTCGTCGCGACGATCTCGCCGCGCAGCCGGTGGTCGAGGATCGCCTGCTTCTGCGTTTCCTGCATTTCCCTGGGGAAAGCCGCCAGCAGATCGCCGGCCATATCGGGATCGTTCGCGAGCGGAGCGTGCTCGATCGCCTCCTGCAGCGCCAGCTTGACGCTCGCCAGCAGCACCGCCAACTCGGGCCGGGTCAGCCCGCGTCCGTCCTGCGCGCGGCGGACATAATCGTCATTGGCGCTCAACCCCTCGACCACGCGGTCCAGCTTGCCCGCCGCTTCCAGCATCTCGATCACGCGGACATAGCTCGGCACTGCGACCGGCCCGTCATTCTCCATCACCGACAGCGCCAGCGTCTGGAGGCGGTTATCCTCCAGCACCAGATGCGCGACATCGTCGGTCATCCGCGCCAGCAACGCGTTGCGATCGTCGATAGCCAGCCGCCCCTCGATCACCTCGCGGTTGAGCGCAATCTTGATGTTCACCTCGTTATCCGAACAATCGACGCCCGCCGAATTGTCGATGAAGTCGGTGTTGATCCGCCCGCCTTGCGCACTGAACGCAATGCGCGCGGCCTGCGTCACGCCGAGGTTCGCGCCTTCGCCGATCGCCTTCGCGCGCAGCGTCTGCGCATCGACCCGGATACGGTCGTTGGCCGGATCGCCGACATCCAGATGGCTCTCGCTGCGATCCTTTACATAGGTGCCGATGCCGCCGAACCAGATCAGGTCGACGGGGCTACGCAGGATCGCGGAAATGAGCGCGGTCGGCTCCATCTCCGTCTCCGCCACGCCCAGCATCGCGCGGACCGGCTCGCTGAGCGGGATCGTCTTGGCGGTGCGCGGGAACACGCCACCGCCCTCCGAAATCAGCGTCGGGTCGTAATCGGCCCAGCTCGACCGCGGCAAGGCGAACAACCGATCCCGCTCGACCCAGCTCGCCGCCGCATCGGGTGCGGGGTCGAGGAAGATGTGGCGATGGTCGAACGCCGCCTTCAACCGGATCGCCTTCGACAACAGCATCCCGTTGCCGAACACGTCGCCCGACATGTCGCCGCAGCCGACCACGTCGATCGGCTGGGTCTGCACGTCGGTGCCCAGTTCGAGGAAGTGGCGCTGCACCGAAATCCACGCGCCCTTGGCGGTGATGCCCATCGCCTTGTGGTCGTAGCCGACGCTGCCGCCGCTGGCGAACGCATCGCCCAGCCAGAACTTGCGCTCCAGCGCCAGCGCGTTGGCGACGTCGCTGAACGTCGCGGTGCCCTTGTCGGCGGCAACCACGAAATAGGGGTCCTCGCCATCATGGATCACGACGCCGGTCGGATGGACGACCTTGCCGTCGACGATATTGTCGGTGATCGACAACAGCGAGCGGATGAAGATGCGGTAGCTCTCCGTCCCCTCCGCGATCCACGCGTCACGGTTCGACGGGGCGGGCAGCTGCTTGGGATAAAAGCCACCCTTGGCCCCGGTCGGCACGATCACCGCGTTCTTGACCCGCTGCGCCTTCATCAGGCCAAGGATTTCGGTGCGGAAATCGTCGCGCCGGTCGGACCAGCGCAGGCCGCCACGCGCCACCGGCCCGGCGCGCAGGTGGATGCCCTCCACGCGCGGGCTGTAGACGAACACCTCACGCCACGGCAGCGGCTTGGGCAGGCCGGGCACCTTGGCGCTGTCCATCTTGAACGCCAGCGCCTCCTGCGCGGCGGGCGCAAAGGCGTTGGTGCGCAGCGTCGCGGCGACCACCCCGCGATAGCTGCGCAGGATACGGTCGTCGTCGATCGCCGACACGGCGTCGAGGCCAGCCTCGATTGCCGCATCGGCAGCGGCCACGCCCGCTTCGCGATCGGTCCGCGACGGATCATGCGCGGCATTGAACCGCTCGATCAGCGCGGTGGCGACGCCCGGCGCACGGCGGAGCGCGTCGACCACGGTGGCTAGGCTGTAGCTCAACCCCGTCTGGCGCAGATAGCGGAACCACGCGCGCAACAGCACGACGGCGGCGGGCGCGATCCCCGCCTCGACGGTCAGCCGGTTGAACGCGTCATTCTCAGCCCGGTTTTCCAACACCGCCTCGATCGCGCGCTCGACGACGCCCACGTCGAACTTCGGCGCGGTGCCGGACGCGACCGCGACCTCGAAATCATGGATGAAGCTCTTTTCGTCATCCTCCAGCCGGGTCGGCAGTTCCTCGACCACGCGGAACCCGAAATGCTCGAACACCGGCACCGCATCCGACAGCGCCAGCGCACCGCCACGACGATAGACCTTGATCCGCATCCGGTCGCCTTCGCCGGGCAGGATGCGCACCGATCGCGACGTCGCATCGGTCAGCGCCGCCACGCGCACGATGTCGCGCGCCGCTTCCTCGGGCTGGTTCGAATTGCGGTAATTGGCGGGAAAGGCGTTGGCGAAGCGCAGCGCCATGCGCGTCGCCCCCTCCGGCACCATTTCGCTCAGCGCCCCCTCGACCGCCGGGCGCCAGCCGCGCACCATGCGTTCGATCCGCCGGTCCAGTTCGGCGCTGTCGGGCATCCGCCCGTCCTGTCGCAGGTCGAGGACGTAGCGGATCAGCGCCGCCTCGCCATCCTCCATCGCGATCGACCAGTTCAGGATCGACGCATTCGCCGCCTGCGCCAGCATGTCGCCGATCGACAGGCGGCGCTGCGTCGTCACATCGTCGCGGCCCAGCCACACGAACGCGAACAGGTGCCGGCCCAGCGCCGACCGGATCAGCACCAGCCGCGACCGGGGCCGGTCGGCGACCGACATGGCGGTCAGCGCCAGCTGCTCCAGCGATTCGGGCGTAAACGCGGTGGTCAGGTCATGGGGCAGCGTCGAGATGGCATGGTTCAGCGCCTTGCCGGCATGGCCCGACGGGTCGAACCCGAACTTGGTCCGCAGCGCGGCCAGGTTGCGGCGCAGGACCGGCACGTCGGCCGGATCGGCCTGCAACGCAGCGCTGGTCCACAATCCGCCATGGATCGACATCCCGGTCACCGTGTCGCCGTCACGGATCGGCACCAGCACCAAGTCGACCGGTGCGCGGCGATGCACCGTCGAAATGCAGTTGGACTTCAACAGTAGCGGCTGGACATTGCCCGCATCGAACCATTCGATCGCCCGCTGGCGCGACGCATCGGCCAGCAGCGGCACCTCCAGCCGTGCGCGCGACAGGCCCAGCTGTTCGCCGACCACGCCGTCGCGCGACCATTTCTCATGCGCCAGCTGCGTGAAATTGCCGGCGACGAACCAGTTCAGCAGCGCCGCATCCTCGGCAGTGTCGGCATTCGCGGTCAGCCGCGCGGCATCGGCCTGCATCGCCGCCTGCATCGCGCGCCAATCGGCGACGGCGGCGCGGACATGCTCCAGATTGCGCTCGATCTCGGCGACCAGCGCGTGGCGGACGCGCGCCTCGGCCCGCTCCATCTCGATATAGATCATCGATTCGCGACGGCCTTCGCCGGCAAGCCCCGTCAGTGTGCCGGCCGGATCGCGCGTGACCGCGATCACCGGGTGCAGGATGCGATCGATCGCGATGTCATGGGCGACGATCGTGCTGCCGATCGAATCGACCAGGAACGGCATGTCGTCGTTGATGACCGCGAGCCGCATCCGCCGCTGGTCGCCCCGGCTGAGCGTTTCCAGCGCGACGCTGACCGTGCCGGGCGAACGATGCGCGGCGGTCGCCGCGACGAACTGCGCGGCATCGGCACGCCCCGCGGCGTCCAGACCTTCGATTTCACCCGGAAGGGCGCTGTCGACCAGCAGCGTTTCCAGAGGGCGGGCGAGCTTGCTTTGCGGTGTCATGCGCGGGCTATGCGCTGCCTCGCCGACAGGCTCAACCCTTGTGGCAGTTGCGAACAAAATGTCGCAGTGCGGTAATTATATTACGAAGTAACCGCGGTCGATCACTGCCCCAACTGGTCGCGCGCGGCGGCGATCTGGGTCGGATTCGCGTCGACCCGACCCAATATCTCGACCGATCCGGCATCGACCGCGCGGGCCAGCAACAGGACATAGCCGTCGTCGCCCGGCGCCACCGGCACGACGATGGCGGGCACCGCCGCCGCCGGGCGCCCGGCGGTCCGCTCGATCCAGTCGCACAGCTCGCCCTCGCCCACCCCGGCACGGTGCGCGCGCGCCAGCAGCCGGGCATGGTCGTCCTGCGCTTCGCCAAAGGTCAGCCGCACCAGCGCCTCGACCGGCGCACGCGGATCGACGGTCAGGCCGGCCCCGACCAGCATTGCTGCATAGCCCGCCGAATCGCGCTCGCTCGCCAGCAGGAAGTCATAGGCGGCGGCCAGTGCCGCCTGCGTCGCCATCGACGAATCGCCGGTGCCGCGCGCAACCTCGACCACGCGGCGGACCTCGACCAGCCGCTCGGTCAGCGACGGCGCGGCCGCCGGTTCGGCCAGCGCGGCGCTGGGGCCATCGGCCCAGGCGGCGGCCGGCAGCGTCCGGCGCGGCGCGGCGCGGCGCGATTCGGCCAGCTCGGCGACCAGCTGCGACTGGGTGGCGGTGTCGACCACTTCCTTCCAGTTGATGACGCCGTACAGATAATCGATCGCATCGCCGTCTGACGAAAACGGCATCAGGATGCCGCGATACAGCATCGGGAAGCCGCGATGGCCGACGAACTCCGCCTCGAACCCGATCGGGGCGCGATTGGCGATGATCTGCATATAATGGTCGGTCAGCCGCGACAGCAGCGACCGCGGCGGCACCTGGCTCAGCCGCACGATCGACGAATCGGTGCCGCTTTCCTCGCGCAGGGCATGGCCAAGGAACCGGATCACCCCGTCATTATGGCCGTCGGTGAAATCCAGCAGCACGCTGTTCGGGCCGAAATCGGCGATGCCCGCCGGGTCCAGCGCATCGATCAACGGGCACGGACGCCCGGCCAGCAGCGATACCCAGTGGTTATAGGCACGGACATGCATCCGCCGCTCGTCGGTCCCCACGACCAACACGTCGCCACCGACGCCTTCGCGATCGTCGTCACCGCCCGGCTGTTCGTTCGGTCCGCGCACGATGTCCATATTCCGTCCCCATGGGCGACCTGCCCGATTGGGTCGGGTTGTGGACCCGGCGGAGTAAACGTCCGGTAAAACGGGTGCATATCAACGGAAAACGCAAATCCCCTTGCCACCCGCCCCACCCACTGGTAAGCGCCCGCCTCCAGACGGGCTTCCGTCCCGGGCCGCTTTAGCTCAGTTGGTAGAGCATCGCATTCGTAATGCGGGGGTCACAGGTTCGAGTCCTGTAAGCGGCACCACCCTTTCCCAAGCCATTGCAGCGCTTGTGGACTTTGCGAAAATTCAGGTTTGGCGCGATTGGCTGCTACAAATGTAGCGGGGCAATATCGTGTGTACCCATCTGTTCCGTCGCCAAGGCGGAACCTGTTATTTTCGACGGGTCATACCGGCGAATCTCCGGTGTCGCTTCGAGAGATCGAGGCGAGGCTAAGCGGCTCCTGTCCGCTTTGGCCTAGGCTTCCGATGCGGTCATGCAGGTTGGGCCGTGGCCAACGCCTGACCTGGGTCGGACTGGGCTGTCTCAAAGCGAATTCACAGAGCAAGCACGGCAGGCCCATGTCGATTTCGAAGACGGCCCGCTGCCCCGCCGACCACCGCTTGCGCTGTTCATCGGCAGAAGCAAATACAGGGCGATGGTCGATGCCGATCGGCTATCCGCGGGAACCGACCGCTACCGGCCGTCAACGGCAAGGCGTCCGATGCCCGGATCGTCGGTGAAGAACTGGTCCATGCCCGCGCGCAGATATGCCCGGATCTCGGCGATCGATCCTTGCGGATTGCGCGCATTGGGGCCGCCCGGTCCACGAAACTCCGCCGCGAGATACCGGTTTTCGGGACGAAATTCATAGCCGCCGACGATCAGTCCGGCCGCTTTCGCCGTCGCGATCATCGGCGAGGGCGTATCGAGGCGGCCATCGGCACGCAGCGGTATCAGTGCACGAATATCCGGTGCCACGATGTCGGCATAGGTGGCGATGCGCCGCAGTCCCTGCGGACCCATCATGTCGGCATATCGCGTCGATCCCCCCGCCGCCGAGACGTCGGCCGGAAGCATCGGTGCGTCGTCGAGCAGCTGCATCAATTGCGTGCTGCCGCCACGGGGAAAATGGCCGCGCAATCGCTCCAGCGTTCCGATCTCGAAACATTGTACGATGATCGGTGCCGTGGCGAGATAGATATGGGCGGAAACCGCCGCCACGAAGCGATCGGCAATCGCCATCCCCAAGGCGGCAAAGGCCGTCGGCGTCTTCAGTTCCGGCGCGATGCCGATGGCGCGACCACGCGCGGTCGCTTCGGCGGCAACGAAGTCCGCGATCTCGTCAAAGCTGACGATCTGGAACATCCCGTCATAGCGGGTGTTGGCCGGCCGGATTTCCGGAATGCGTTCCTTCAGGCGCAGCTGCTTCAGCTCGGCAAAGGTGAAATCGCCGATGAACCATCCGTCGAACCGCTGCGCGCCCAGCACCACCGCACGCCGGCGGTCGGCAAATGCCGGGTGGCGCGCCACGTCGCTGACCTTGCCCAAATCTGGTTCGTGCGATGCGACGAGGACGCCGTCCTTCGACAGCATCAGGTCGGGTTCGATATAGTCGGCACCATCGGCGATCGCCTTGGCATAAGATGCCAGCGTGTGTTCGGGACGCAGCGCACAGGCACCGCGATGCCCGATCACCAGCGGCCGTCCGCGCGGCGGTGTCGCAGCGGCAAGCGTCGGTCCGATCGCGGCCGTCGCTCCGCCGGCAATGGCCCCCTTCAACAGGGTCCGGCGCGTCGTATTCTGCATGAAGGGTTCTTTCGTTCGTGACCGGCCGGGGCAGCGCCGTGCCCCGGACCGGCCGAAGTCGCAGGAAAAAGAGCCGCGTCCCCCCGTTGCCGGGGAGACGCGGTTCGCATCAGAAGGCGAAGCTCATATTGGCGAGGAAGGTGCGCCCCGCCTCGACATAGCCGCCCCGGCGATCGGCGGTCAGGACGCGGGTCGAGCGCCCGTCGGTCGCCCAATAGGCATAGTCGTTCAGCAGGTTCTGCACCGCCGCGCCGATCTTAAGACCGTTGGACAGCGTGTAGGACGTCGACAGGTTCAGCTGCTTGGTCGGCTGAGCATAGATGTCGGGACGCGATCCCCGCACCTCCACCAGCTGCCGGCTGGAATAGCGCCATGCCAGCGACGCGGCGAGGTTGCGGCCGGTATAGAAGAGTTCCGCGTTGAACAGGACGCCCGGTGCGCGCGGCAGGTCCAGCCGGCGCTGGTCGGTCGCGCTGACCGTCAGGTCGGCCCGCGCCTGTTGCAGCGTCAGGTTGCTGCCGATGCCCAGCCCCTGCCACAGGCCCGGCAGCATCACGAACTGCTTGTGCGCGGCCAGTTCGATCCCCAGCACATAGCCCTTGCCGCCATTGTTCAGGCTCTGCACGTCGACGCCGTTCTGCGAAACGGTGGTCGAGAAGGCGTTCTGGTCGCTGCCGGCATTGGTGGTGCCGGTGGCGAAGATCACGTTCGACAGCGCCTTGTAATAGCCCGCGATCTGGAACGCGCCGCCGGCCTGGTCGTAATAATCGGCATTCAGGTCGATGTTGATCGCCCGCACCGGCTTCAGGTCCGGATTGGGCTGGCTGATGCCGATGACCGTGCCGTTGGTATCGCGCTGGATCACCGTCGGGCCGACCAGCTGGTCGAAGGCCGGGCGGGCATAGCTCTTGCGGATCGCGCCGCGCAGCACCACGCGATCGTCCGGGCGATAATCGACCAGCAGGCTGGGCAGCCATTCGTCATAGCTGCGCCCGGTCGAAACGGGCTTCAATGCGCCATTGTCCCGCTGGTAATAGCGCGCGTCGAAGCTGTTATGTTCGAACCGCAACCCCGGAATGATGCGCAGCGGGCCGACGCCGATCCGCGCAAGGGCATAGCCGGCGACGCGCTGCTCGGTGCCGTTCAGTTCGTTCTTCTGCAGCGTATCGGCCGACAATGGCAGCGACAGCGACAGGTCGCGGGCCAGCCCGCGCATGGTGTCGACATCGAACAGCTTGATCGGAACCTGCGGGCCCGATCCCATGAACCCGTTCAGAACCGTGCCGGGGAAGGCCGCGCTCGACAGGCCGCCGGGCGACCAATAGGGGCGATCGGGGTTCTGGATATAGCCGTTGCCGGCGACTTCAAGCTTGTAGCGGTTTTCATCGTCGGTCGCGATGGCATTGGTATCGCGGGTGGCGCGTTCGAACTTCGCGCCGGCCTCGATCGACGTCTCGGGCGCGACCGTCCAGCTCAGGTCGCCGCGCGCTTCCCACTTCGCCTCGCGGGCGAATTCATTGCCTTGCGACACATACCATTGCCGGGTGTTGCCGAGATCGGCGGCATAGGCGGCGGCCTCCGGGGTCACCAGCACGCTCGGGTCGTGGCCGTCGATGGTCGTGACCATTTCGAACTTCGCGACGCCCGCCTGGTTGGTGGTGCCGATATAGGGGAAACCGTAGAAGGCGGCCTGGATCCGCGCCGGATAGACCTGCCGCCCGCGCGAATAGCCCGCGCTGTAATCGAGGCGCAGCGCGTCCAGTTTCGTGACGCCGCCGACCTTCGTCGTGAACAGCGACTGGCGCGAATCCTCGGTCCGGAAATATTCGCCGGGCATCATGCCGTAATCGTGCCGCATCCCCGCCGCGTCGTAATTGCCGTTGCTGTTCGGGTTGACCTGGAACCCGGCCCCGTTGCGCAGGCCGATCAGATAGGCGCTGCTTTGCGCACCGACCAGTTCGCGCCGCAGCGACGACTGCCACTGCACGCTGTCGAGGTCATAGGCGCCATAGGTGCTGCGCAGATAGAGGTCGGTCGTGCCGCCGCGATAATCCAGCGTCAGGTTGCCGCCATAGCGCTTGATCTGGCTCTGGTAGAAATTCCACTGCACGCCGCGCGCATAGATGTTGTCGGGATTGGCGCGGATGGTGCCCGGAATGTTGAGGTTCAGGATTTCCGTATCGCGCTGCATCGCGATCGATTCCCCGGCGGTGTTCTTGTTGCCGTAATAGCCGTTCAGGTAGATGCCGAAATGCCCGTCGGCAAAGGTGCGCGCGATGTCCGCCTGCACCATGCCGCCCAGCGCCTTGCGGTCGCGGGCGATCGCCCGGCCGTTCGCTTCGCCCTGCGCGAACACATGCAGCATCGGACCGTCGAAATCGAATGCCGACTGGGTCCGGAAATCGATGGTGCCGGCGATCGCGTCACCATCGACATTGGCACCCGGCGCCTTGTCGATCGCGACCATCGCCAGGCCGAACGGCGACAGGAGGTTCATTGACACCGAACGCGACGCCCGGTCGGTCTGCGCCATGCGCACGCCGTTCAGCGAATAGGCGTTGTAGCTGGAATCGAGGCCGCGCAGCGTGATGTACTGGCTTTCCCCGGTCGCGGCCTGGTTGCGCGACTGATCGACCGATGCCGAGACGCCGGGCAAACGGGTCAGCAGGTCGGCGAGGTTCGACTGCGGCTGCGTCCGCAGCTCTTCCCCCGAAACGAACGTCGCGACCGATGCCGATGCCTGCTGCGCGCGCTGGGCGTTTTCGCGCAGCCGCTGCCCCGTCACCAGGATCAGATCGTCGTCGGGCGTTCCGGTGTGCGTTTCCGCATCGCCCTCGCCCGGTGCGGCCAGCGCGGGTGCGGCGGTCGCCACAGCCAATGCAAGCAGGCTGGCCCGCGCGAACGCGGCCGTCGAAAAACCAGTCATTTCCATTCCCCATTTCGACAGTGCGGCACCATGCCGATCTGCCAGACGATGGGGAAAACGGGGCCTGGCCGGGGGTCCTCAAAAATTTCATCGAACCGCAACAAAATTCTTTTGCGGGACGGAACCAATCAGGCTGTCGGAGAAATACGCAGTGCGTTCCCCTGCCGGATCGCCCGGACGGGCAGGGTCGATTCCAGCCCGACCTTCCACGAACGGGGATCGTCGATCGCCATCACGCCAGAGAATCGCAGCGCCCCCACGCGATCGTCCTGCAACACCAGAGCGACGTCGCTGTGCGCCGCCAGGCGCAGCGCGACCAGGCGCAGCGGTTCGTCGTCGAACACCAGCCTGCCTTCGCCCCATGCCGCGGCATCGGGATCGGCGGTGGCGACATGGTCCTCCGGCCCGCCGACAAAGCGTTGCCCGGCGTTCAGGACCAGGCCGCGACCGCCGTCATGTGCCGCGATGCGCAACCGTCCGTCCAGCAGGTCGACCCGCAACGCATCGCCCAGCGGATCGACGTTGAAGCCGGTGCCGAGCGCCGTCAGCTGGTATCCCGCGACCTCGACGACGAACGGTCGGGCGGGGTCGTGGGCGACCTGATAGAATGCCTCGCCCGACAAATGCCGGACACGGCGGACGTCATCGGACATGACCGTCGCGATCCGTGCATGGCGCGACAGCAGCACCACGGAGCCGTCGGCCAGTCGCGTGCGCATCGTCCCCGTACCGCCGGCGGCGATGACCTGTTCCGGCCCGCCGGCTCCGTCCGTCGTCCGCCAGCGCTGCCAGCCGGCGACACCCGCGATACCGGCGACCGCCGCGACTAATCCGCCGCCGCCCATCCTCAGCAACCGCCGACGACCCGGGCTTTCCGGCAACGGGGTCGCGGCAGGCTGGATGCCGGTCGACGCAACCTCGCCCTCGGCGACCTCGGCCATCCCGTCCCGGCCCAGGATGCCGGCCATGATCCATTGGTCGACGGTCGTATCTGCGATCGCCCGGCCATCCGGCACGATCGCGATCAGCCGGTCGAGACGCTTCTCCTCGCCGGGGTCGAGCGGTCGGCGCAATCCGGCGACCACCAGAGCGACCAGTGCGTCCCGCTGTTCCTCGATCGCGCGGGGTCCGCTACCGGCTTCGCTCATTCAATGTCACCCGCTTCGCCCGCCCGCAGGCTTGCGAGCGCATTGCTGATATATTTTTCGACCGAACTCACCGACACGTTCATCCTTCGGGCGATCTCCGTATGTGACAGATCGTCGAAGCGATGGAAGAGGAAAGCCCTCCGCCACTTTGCCGGCAGCTTCGATATTCCCTGTCGTAAAACGCGCAGATCATCGCGTCCCTCAACGATCCGGTCCGGTTCGGGCAGGCTGGACCGCAAATCTTCGGCCAGCGGCCCATGGTGCGACGAACCGGCGCGGGTCGCGGCATATCGATGGCTGTCGATCCAGACGCTGGAGGCCGCCGCGAAGACATAGCTTTGCGCGATGTCCTCGCCATCGCGCAGCTTGCGCAACAGCCGCAGGAAGACCTCCTGCACCAGATCCTCGATGTCCGCGCTATTGGCGCCCCGCCGCCGGTAATAGGCGATCAGCGGCTGGCGATGGCTGCGGACGAACCGGTCGAACCGGCGGGCCTCGGCCAGCTTGTGGGCATATCCGTTCGGGGCGGGTGCGGCGGTCATCGCGGTGCCCGCCAGTGGATAGCGATCATGACTGCACGTCCGAACAGGTTGATTTCCTTCGGTTGGGCGGGAGAGGTTCCGTAGAGATATTTTCGCGCGCCCAGCAGGTTCGTCGCGGCGAGATCGACCGACAGGGTGGGCGTCACCGACAGCCCGATCCGGCCGTCCACCGTCCCGAGCGGTGCGACATATTCCTCGCCGATCGCGCTGGTGCCGTAGCCGTTGAGATAGCGGCCGCGCCAGAACCAGCCGAGATCGAGGCTGAAGGGCTGTCGGTCATAGCGCATCGTCACCACGCCGCTGGTGCGCGACAGGCCGACCAGCTGGTTCGCGATCGTGCGGTCGCCCGCGCGAAAGACGGAGCGTACCGTGACCAGCGTCAGCGACCCGGTGAGCGACAATTGGCCGTCGACCACGGGCAGCCGCGCCCGGTCCAACGCACCGGTCAGCTCGATGCCGCTCAGCGTCGCGCGCCCGCCATTCTCGGTCGTGCTCAACAGGAACCGCCCTTCGCCCGGAATGTCGACCAGGCGGTTGGCCGAAGTGATGTAATCGTCCAGCCGCCGCTGGAACAAGTTCGCCGTCAGGCGGTGCGCGGCATGGGGGGTGTAGTCGATGGCCAGATCGATGTTGGTCGCAGAAAATGGCCGCAGCATCGGATTGCCGCCCGATGCCGTGCGGTTGTCGAGCGAGGTCGTCAGGCGCGGCGCGATCTCGGTCAGGTTGGGCCGGGTCACGCTGCGCCCTACGACGAGGCGAAGCGTGGCGGTGTCGCTCGGTTCCCAGCGGAGCGATGCGCCCGGCAGCACCGACAGATAGTTGCGGGCATAGCGGACCGGTCGTGCCGCCGTCGCATCCCCGGAATAGCCGGTCGAAATCTGTCCGGTCTGCGCCAGCCGCACGCCCCCTTCGATCACCAAAGGTGCGTGGAACAGCGTCATCCCGGTGCGAAGCTGGGCATAGCCGCTGACGATCTGTTCGCGGATGACATAGGATCCGATCCGGTCGTCGTTCCCCGGTGGCGTCGCCAGCACGTCCGGGGTCAGCAGGCGCGACGCGATGCCCCTGGCCGTCGGCACCAGCCAGCGTGACGGGCTGCCGGTCGGCACCCCGCCCAGGAAATTGTCGAACGGCAGTATCTCGTAGCTGTCCGGCCCCAGGCGCGCATCGGTGGCGGGCACCCCCCGCAGCGTGTCGAGGAACAGGTCGCGGCGGCGATAGTCGCGGTCGCGCCGCTGCCATCCGGCGCCGAGGCGCAGCGTGGTCGCGGAACGGTCGGGAAAGATGCGTTCGCCGTCGATGCGGGCGGTGGCAGTAGTGTCGAGCGAATCCTTCGGCGCATAGACATAGGTCCAGCCGACATAGCTGGCCGGATCGGTCAGGCTGCGATCGGTCGTCAACGTCGCGGCGGTCCGGTATCCGCCGGAAAAATCGAAGCCGAGCGGCCCGAAAAACGCCATGCGCGAGCGTGAGGTGCCCATTCCTTCGGGCTGGTAGCTGTGCGCCCGCGACAGGCCGAGATCGGCGGTCAGGCGCCATGCGTCCCGTTCGATCCGGTGGCGCGCGCCGGCCACGATCAGGTCATGGCGGTTGCGGCTCGTCTCGCGCGACGCCATCCAGCGGACAGGGTCGATCCGACCGGCCACGACCGTGTCGCCCCGCAGCACCGCGCTGCCCGGAACGAATTGCGGCTGAACATAGGTCGGATCGTCGGGATAGATGTCCAGCCCGAATTCGTCGTAATCGACGTCGAGCCGCGTCACGAACAGGCTGGCCGTGGTTTCCTGGCCCGGCGCCGGTCGCCATTGCACCGCGAGCAGTGCCGATCGCTGTTGCCGGTCCTCGGTTTCGATCGTCGGGCGGACGCGGCCCGGCGTATAGCTGCCGGGCGGCAGGACGCCGGGAAAGCGGTCCCGCGCCCATTGGAATTCGAAGAACCGGTCGTTGCGGATGGCGCGCCTGCGCTGTTGCGCCATCAGCAGCACCCCCAGCCGCTCGTCCGCCGACGTCCAGCGGCCCGTCCCCGTCAGCGCCACCCGCGACGCACGGCGCCAGTCGCTGTCATTCCCTTCCAGCGACAGGCCGTCGCGGGCCGCGGCATCGAACGGATGGAGCAGCTGCATGTCCACCGTCACGCCGACGGCGGCCTCGCCATCGGCAGGCGTGCCCGCCTTGGCCACGTCCAGCCGGCCGACAAATGCCGCGGGGATCATTTCGAAGCGATAGGCCCGCCCGCGCGGTCCGCCATTCTCCACCAGCTCGTTCAGCGCGACGGGCCGTCCGTTGATCTCCGCCAGATGGAAGGAGGAATCGAGGCCGCGCGCGAACATGTAGACGCCGTTGCCGCGCTGGTTGTCGAGCTGGACGCCGGGAACCAGCCGCAGGGCATCGGCGACACTGCCGGGGGACAGCCGCGATGCGCGTTCGCCGGAAACCGTATCGCCGATGCCGTCGCGCACCCGTCGGTACAGCGGGTCGCCATCCTCGGCGGAGATACTGCCCAGGACGACGATGGTATCGCCCTCCCCCGGATCGGCGATAGCGGGCGAGGGATCCGCGAACGTCCGCACTGCCGGGCGGCGACGGACATGCGCCGCCGGGACCAGCGCGAAGAGATGGCGATCCAGCTGCACCATGCGCAGCCCGGCCAGGGCTAGCGCCCGACGCAGGTCGGCGACGTCCGGGTTCGCGGGATAGGCGGCATCGGTACAGAAATTGGCGAGCCGGGCCGGGTTGAACGCGATCTGCAATCCCAGCCGCCGCGCCGTGCGCAGGACCGTCGGTGCAAGGGACTGGCGCCCCGCGCACCGCTCCCGCGCGAGCGCCGGGCAGGCCATGGCCACGCACAGCAGCAGCGACAATGCCGACAATTCCCGGCGAAGGGGGATCGATGCCGACCGACCGGCCGCGCTGGAACCGTTCCCCGCTTGGCGCATTCCTGCACCCTTCACGCGCGCTACCAGAGCGGATGACCTGCACAGGCGATCGGGAAAGATGAACAAGCGCGGCATTGTCAGGGCGTCGCCACGTGACCTCATCATGATGACGCGAGGATGAAAGTGTGCGCGTGCCTTGGATCCGGCCCTTCACTCCCTGCTTGTGGCGCGCCTAGTTCGATCCTGTGACGCGCTGATTACATCGCATCGGGAAAGCCGCCAGACCCCCGATCCTTCGCGGGACCACCGGCCTCTGGCACCCTGATCATGCCGCCGCGTCCGCCGGTCCGACGGGCCAATAGGTCGCATAGCGTTCATGGGCGATGCGGTGATACGGGATCAGGCGGATCGGCGCCCCTTGCGCGGAGGCGATGGTGAATTCCAGCGGCCTGCCCGTTGCCGCCACCCGCTGCGCCAGCGTCGCCGGATCGCCGACCAGTTGGGGAACGGCGAAGGGCGTGGCGTTATAGTCGCCATAGCGCCGCTCGTTGACGACGATGTCCGCGCCCGGCGCCAACCCCTCCCGGCCCAGCGCCCCTGCCAGCACCAGCGGGCCATAGGTGAAGGCGACCCGGTCGGGTGCCGCCGGCAACGCCTCTACCGCGACCGCCATTTCCAGCCGCAGATCGACCCGGTCGCCGTCGCGCCAGACCCGTGTCAGGTCGATATACCGGCCCGGCATCGCCGAACGGGTGACCTCCACCCCGTTGACCAGCACGGTTGCACTACGGCTCCAGCCGGGATGGCGCAGTTTCAGCGTGGCGGACGTGTCGCGCCGCATCTTCCAGCGCAACGTCGTCGTCGCGGCCTCGGGAAAGCTCGTCGTCTGCGTCAGCACCGCGTCCTTCGCCCGCCAGCGCACCGCCGACGGCACGAACAGGTTCACGGTCAGCGCGGAATCGTCGTGAAAATAGATCGAGTCGCGATATTTGACATGGTTCTCCATGCCCGTCCCGGTGCAGCACCAGAAGCTATGCTCGGGCGTATGGTACAGTTTCATGTACCCCGGCCGCGCGCCCTGAAAGTACGTCGCCATCCCGCTGTCGGGGTCCTGCGACGCCAGGATGCCGTTATACAGCGTGCGTTCGTAATAATCGGCATAGGCGGCGCGTGGGTCGTGCAGGAACAGCGCGCGGGTCAGCTTGAGCATATTATGCTGACCGCAGGTTTCCGATCCCTTGGCGGAAAAGACATGGTCGCGCGTATCGGCCACCGCAAAGAAATGCTCGCCATCGCCATGCCCGCCGGTCGCGAACGAACGCGTCTGCACCACCGTCCGCCAGAAGAACGCCGCCGCGTTGTGATAGGTCGCGTCGCCGGTCGTTTCATACACGCGCTGGAACCCGACGATCTTGGGCACCTGCGTATTGGCGTGGAGGCCGTCGAGATGATCCCGCCCCTGTGCGAGGGGGGCGAGGATCGCCTTGTGCGAGAAGCGCTGCGCCAGCGTGCGATAGTCGGCGTTGTCGGTCATCACGAACAGATCGGCATAGACTTCGTTCATGCCGCCATGTTCGGTGGCCAGCATCGCTTCGAACGCGGCATCCGACAGCGGCCGGCATGCCGCCACGCCCCAGTCCGCCAGCCGCAGCAGCACCGCCCGCGCCGCAGCGCTGTCCGCCAGCAACGCCGCATCGCGCAGGCCGGCATAGACCTTATGCAGCGTATACCACGGCACGCCGGTGATCGGCTCACCTCGCAGATGCGCCGTGATCAGCGCCGCGCCCTTGGGGAACGCGCAGACCAGCCCGCTGCCCGCCGCCTGCTGACACGCGGCCAGTTCGGCGGCGATGTACGCGATGCGCTTGCGGTAGCGAACGTCACCGGTCGCCCGCTGGGCCAGCGCACAGGCGGACAGGTAATGGCCCAGCGTATGGCCATGGCAGTTGATGTCGGCCCAGGTTTCTTCCGATTCCCACCCGCCATAGACCGGCGCCTTGGGCGTCAGGCCGGCATTGACCCGGAAATTATGCAGCATCCGATCGGGCTGCAGCGTCAGCAGATAGGCTTCGGTCCGACGCTGCGCATGGAGGAACGGCCCCTCGCCCAGCGTCACGTCCGCCATGTCGAACACCTGCAGCTTCGCCACCGGCCCTCCCGCCGCCACCGGTTGCGCGGCGTGCGCTGGCCGCGGCAGCGCCAGCGCCCAGCTCGCGGCCAGCGCGCCGGTGGACAGGACGTCGCGGCGCGAAGGGCCCGCGCAACAGCGGTCTTGGGTCAAAGCATCTTCTCCGATTGCGGCGTGTCGCCGTCGCTATCCGCCGGGATGCTACCACCGTCCTGCCGCCCGACGCTACGGCGCCTCGCATTTCATCATATAAGGATTTCTTTATATCACCATTGACAGCCGCCGGGCGATGGTGTTGAACGCGGATGTCGAGGTTCCCCATCCCAGGCATGGCGATGGGGCTAAGACGGGAAGCCGGTGGTGTCCTTCGGGACAGAATCCGGCGCTGCCCCCGCAACTGTAAGCGGCGAGCGGCGGCTCCATTTCGTGTCACTGGGTCTTGCAAAAGGACCTGGGAAGGCCGGAGCCACCGCGTTGACCCGTGAGCCAGGAGACCTGCCTTTCGACGCCATATGTTCCTCGGACGGGGGTTCCTCCGGTGGATCGCGCTCGACGCCTGGGGTCCGTGGTCCGATGTCCGCCGGGCCTGTTCGTGCCCTGCGCGCTCTTCCGCGACCCCGGTCCGCAATGTCGGGTGAGTCATGACGGATAGCGCCTTTACCTTCACGATCAGCAGCGTGCCCTTCGACGAAGACTATCGTCCGGCCGACAACACGCGGATCACCACCAATTTCGCGAACCTCGCACGGGGGGAAAGCCGGCAACAGAACCTGCGCAACACGCTGGTGATGATCGACCGGCGCTTCAACGCGCTGATGCACTGGGACAATCCGACGGGCGATCGCTACACGCTGGCGCTGACGATCGTCTCGGCCGCGCTGACGCTCGGGGACGGTGCGGACGACGAAGCGTTCCCGCTGATCGAAATCCTGCACACCTGCGTCATCGACCGGACCACCGGCGAGCGCAGCGACGGCATGGTCGGCAACAATTTCTCCTCCTATGTCCGCGACTACGACTTCAGCGTCGTCCTGCCCGACCACCGCAAGGCCGGGGGGGGCAGCGCGCCGGAGGGCTTTGGCGACCTGCACGGCAATCTCTTCAAGCATTTCCTCGCGTCCGGCGCCTATCGCGACCAGTTCCGCAAGCCCCCGGTCATCTGCCTCAGCGTATCGAGCAAGGAGGTCTATCACCGGACCGCCAACATGCATCCGATCCTGGGCGTCGAATATCGGAACGACCAATGCTCGGCCACCGACCGCTATTTCGCGAAGATGGGGATGAAGGTGCGGTACTTCATGCCGCCGCACAGCGTCGCGCCGCTCGCCTTCTATCACATCGGCGATCTGGTCAGCGACTATACCAACCTCGAACTTACCAGCACGATCAGCACGATGGAGACGTTCCAGAAAATCTATCGCCCCGAAATCTACAACGCCAATTCGGTGGCGGCGGAACGCTATCAGCCGAGCCTGACCTACCAGGACTATTCGCTGACCCGCATCGTCTATGATCGCGAGGAGCGCAGCCGGCTGGCGGTCGAACAGGGCCGGTTCGTCGAGGAACATTTCATCCGCCCGCACGCCGACGTGCTGCAACGCTGGTCCGCGACCTGCGGCCTGTGATCCCCCCTCTTCCCGAAAGTAGCTGCACCATGACGACCCTGTTGCCGACGACGACCGCGGGCAGCCTGCCCAAGCCCGCCTGGCTCGCCCAGCCCGAAACCCTGTGGTCGCCATGGAAGCTGGCGGGCGAGGAACTGGTCGCGGGGAAACAGGACGCCCTGCGCCTCGCGGTCGATGACCAGCGGCAGGCGGGCATCCACATCCTCGGCGACGGCGAACAGACGCGCCAGCACTTCGTGACGACCTTCGTCGAGCATCTGGACGGCGTCGATTTCGAGAAGCGCGAGACGGTCCGCATCCGCAACCGCTACGACGCCAGCGTGCCGACCGTCGTCGGGGCGGTGTCGCGCCCGCGATCGGTGTTCGTCGACGATGCGCGCTTCCTGCGCGCGCAGACCGACCGGCCGATCAAATGGACGCTGCCCGGACCGATGACGATGATCGACACGCTGTACGACGCCCATTACCGCAGCCGCGAGAAGCTGGCGTGGGAGTTCGCCTGCATCCTGAACGACGAAGCGCGCGAGCTGGAGGCGGCGGGCGTCGACATCATCCAGTTCGACGAACCGGCGTTCAACGTCTTCTTCGACGAAGCCAATGACTGGGGCATCGCCACGCTGGAACGCGCGGCACAGGGACTGACGGCCGAAACCGCGGTCCACATCTGCTATGGCTATGGCATCAAGGCCAATACCGATTGGAAGAAGACGCTGGGGGCCGAATGGCGGCAATATGAGCAAACCTTCCCCAACCTGCAAAGGTCGGCGATCGACATCATTTCGCTGGAATGCCACAACGCGCGGGTGCCGATGGACCTGATCGAACTGATCCGCGGCAAGAAGGTGATGGTCGGCGCGATCGACGTCGCGACCGACACCGTCGAGACACCGGAACAGGTCGCCGCCACCCTGCGCAATGCACTGCGCTTCGTCGACGCGGACAAGCTCTACCCCGCCACCAATTGCGGCATGGCGCCGCTGTCGCGTGGCGTCGCACGGGGCAAGCTGCACGCACTGGCCGCCGGCGCCGCGATCGTCCGCGACGAATTGACCACCTGACCGACGGGCGGCAATGGCGTACCAGCCCGCCCTACCGGAGCAACCACAATGACCAACCTCCTGCGTCGGCTGCGGATCGACACCTATATCCTCGCGATCCTCGGCATGGTGGCGGTCGCCGCGATCCTGCCGGCGCGGGGGGTGGGGCAGGACATCCTCGACATCGTGGTCCATGCCGCGATCGCGCTGCTGTTCTTCCTCTATGGCGCGCGGATTTCGCGCCAAGCGATCTGGGCGGGCATCCTCCACTGGCGGCTGCAGGCTCTGGTCTTCGCCACGACGTTCGTGCTGTTCCCGCTGATCGGCCTGGCGATCACCGCGCTGGTCGCGGGGCATCTGGACGACGGGCTGGTCACCGGGCTGATGTTCGTGTGCCTGCTGCCCTCGACGGTGCAGTCGTCGATCGCCTTCACGTCGATCGCGCGCGGCAACGTGCCCGCCGCCCTGTGTTGCGCGTCGCTGTCGAACCTGGCCGGCGTGGTCGTCACCCCGTTGCTGGCGACGATGTTCCTGCGGGCGGGCGCGGCGGGCAACCTGTCGCTGGACTCGATCGGCGACATCGCGCTCCAGATCCTGCTGCCCTTCCTGATCGGTCAGGCCGCGCGCCCGTGGCTGGGCCGCTGGCTGGAGCGTCACCGCACGCTGACCATGCTGGTCGATCGCGGATCGATCCTGCTGGTCGTCTATTCGGCGTTCAGCGCAGGCGTCGTCGCCGGCATCTGGAGCAGGGTGACGCCGCAGAGCCTCGCGCTGGTCCTGCTGCTCGACGTCGCGATGCTGGCGATCGTGCTGGCCATCACCACCACCGCCAGCCGCCTGCTGCGCTTTTCGAGTGAGGACGAGATCGCGATCGTGTTCTGCGGGTCGAAGAAGAGCATGGCCAGCGGGCTGCCGATGGCCAACATCCTGTTTCCGGCGAGCGCCGTCGGCCTGATCGTCCTGCCGCTGATGCTGTTCCACCAGCTGCAGCTGATGGTCTGCGCCGCGCTCGCCCGGCGTTATGGCCAGCGGGCCGACGACGCGGTCGCCCCCTGACCCCCATTACCCGTTCCGATGGGGCGTCAATGCCGGGCGTAGTGCCCGCCGGGCAGAAGGTCCGCGACCAGGGCATCGCCCTCCACCCGCAAGCGCAGCCGGTCCCATGGCCGGACCTGATCGGGGCTCATCGCCGGGGTAGAAGCCCCCTCCGCCACCAGCGTCACCACCTGCCCATCCCGGCCCCAGCGGCCCGTGGCGACCTGATCGACCGCGCCATAGCTGACGAACCATTCGAACCGGCCGTCCGCCTTCAGCAGCAGTTCGGACCCGGTTTCCATCACCCCGGACAGGTAATAATGCCCCGCCAACGCCGCATCGGGCCGACCGATGACGGACGGCGCCGCGCTGTCGGTGGCGGTCTGCGCCAGCGCGGGCCTGCCCCCGACCACGGCCGAAGCGAACAGAACTAGCATTGCACCGCGCGACACCCGCATGTCCGTCCCACCCCATCCTGCCCAGTCTTCCCGCCTGATCGCGGATCGGGATGCCGGGTGGAAGAGGTGTCGCGCACCACCCGCACGATCGGCTATAGCTTGCGGAAGCGGATCGCCTGCCCGCCGCCCCGCGCCAGGTCGATCGACAGGCGGTCGCCCGCCGTCACCGCCTGCGTCCGGATCGCCAGCTTCTCGGGGGCCGTACGCCAGTCGGCACCGGGCCCATCGGCATAGATCGTCGCCTCGTACCGCGCGCCCTTGTCTAGGAAATCGAGCGGGACGGTCAGCGTGCGCGCATCGTCGTTGGTGATCGCGCCCAGATACCAGTCGGCACTCTTCCGGTCCCGCCGCGCGACGACGGCATAGTCGCCGATCCTGCCCTGCAGCGTGCGGCTGTCCTCCCAATCGGTCGGCACGTCGCGGATGAAGCGAAACGCGTCGGCGTGTTCGTCATAATGTTCGGGCAGGTCGACCGCCATCTGCACCGGGCTGTAGAGCACGACATACAACGCCAGCTGGTTGGCGATGGTCGAGGGCACGCGGTTGCCCGGCCGGGTGGCGCGATAATCGAAGCGGACGACGCCGGGAGTATAGTCGAGCGGCCCCGACAACAGCCGGGTGAAGGGCAGGATGGTCGTATGGTCGGGCGCGTTGCCGCCATCCGGGCTGCCGCCATTATATTCTTGGCCCCGCGCACCCTCCCGGCTCATCAGATTGGGCCAAGTGCGACGCAGGCCGGTATCCTTGACCGGCTCGTGCGGGAAGAGGGCGATGCGGTGCCGCGCTGACGCCTCGACCACCTTTTGCAGGCTCTGCACGGCATATTGGCTATCGGGCCATTCGGTCTCGTCGAGCCGGGTGCCGACATAGCCGAGCTTGATCGAGCGCACGCCGTAGCGGTCATAACAGTCCAGCGCGGGTTCGAGCTGGCGCAGATAGTCCTTCACCTGCCCGCCGGTTTCATGGTGCCCGATCAGGTCGACGCCCTTCGCGCGGGCATAGGCGGACACTTCGGCCATGTCGAAGGCGGGCTGGGCGCGGTCGAGGACGAAGCGCGACCGGCCGTTCTTCCACCATTCGGGCACGTCCCAGCCGACATTCCACCCCTCGACCAGCACACCCTTCATCCCGTGCGTCGCCGCCCAGTCGATATAGAATTTGGCGCGCGCGGTGGTCGCGCCCAGCTTCGGCCCCGGCTCCCAGGTCAGCAGCCCGGTATGCATCGCCCAGAAGATGCCGATATATTTTTCCGGCTTCGCCCACGACACGTCGCCCAGCCGGTTGGGTTCGTTGAGGTTCAGAACGATGGTAGAGTCCGCCAGATGCGCGGCATCGGGCGCGACCATGACGACGCGCCACGGCGTCACCGCCCCACCCTGCGTCCGCGCCCGGTCGCCATTGGACCAGGGCGACAGGTCGGCCTTCAGCGTCCGGCTATTCTCGTCAGGCATCCGCAGGTTCATCGACGGGAAGTCGACCAGCGCCGCCTCATGCACCGCCATCGCCACGCCGTCGCCCTCCAACGTCAGCGGGGTCTGCGCGGTCTGGATCGCCGACAATGCCGATCGGCTATATTCATACTCGCTATATTTCTCGCGGTACGCCGGGATCGACCAGGCACGGTAATTCTGCGCGAAGTGGAACTCGGTCGACTCGTCGGTCACGACCAACGGCTGCTGCGCGGTGCCGGGCAGCGTGTAGCGAAAGCCGAAGCCGTCATCGAACACGCGGAACTCGACGCCCAGCTTGCGGCCATCGGCGGCGGCCAGCGTGGCGACCAGCCCGCGATAATGCTCGCGCATCTGCCGCCGCTCGCCCCATGGCTGGGTCCAGGGACGATCGAGCGCGGTCGGCCGGCTGGCGACCAGCGTCAGCCCGGTATCGACCGGCGCGGCATCCTTGAACCGGAAGCCCAGCCGCGACCGGTCGAGGATCGGTTTGCCGTCATAGCGGGCGCGATACACCGCCTCGCCATGATCCACCGCCAGATCGACCGCGATACGGCCATCGGGCGAGGTCACCGTCTGCCACGCCTGTCCCAGCGCCGGGGTCGCCGCGATCAGTGCCGCGACCCCTACGGCCATGCCCAGCTGCGCGCGCATCAGAAGGTGAAGGTCAGGCTGGCGCGGACGCGACGGCCGAAGATCGGACGGCCCTGGAACGCGGTTTCCTGCACCCCGACGATTGACCCGGCGCGCGGATTGCCTTCGGTCAGGCCGACTTCGTTGAACAGGTTGGTCGCCACTACCTGCGCCTGGAACGCGTCGCTGATCTTCCAGTTCGCGCCCAGCCGCACCTCGGTATAATGCGGCAGGACGATGGTGTTGGCGACGTCGACATAGCGTTTGCCGGTATAGGCCGCCTCGCCGAACACGTTCACCCGGTCGTCGAGCAGGTGCAGTGTCGGACGGACCGAGAATTGCACCTGCGGCTGGCGCACGATCTGGTTGCCGCTGAAGTCGAACGCCCCGCTCGCATCCTGACCCGCAAAGCTGGTGTAGCTGATCTTCTGGTAATTGCCGCTGGCCGCCAGTTCGAAGAAGTCCGCCGGGCGCAGCGACAATTCGACCTCGACGCCCTTCGATTCCGCCGCCGCCTTCTGGTTGATCGTCTGCGATTCGCCGTTCGGCCCGGCGACGGTCGTCTGGAACGCGATGTTGGGGAATTTATTGTAGAACAGCGTGACGAACGCCGAGAACGGCCGGGTCGAATATTTCACACCCCCTTCGACCAGGTCGATGCGGTTTTCGACCGGCACCCCGCCGAACCACTGGACGAATTCCGGCGTCACGCGGAAGCTGCGGCTGTAGCGGGCAAAGGCCGCGACGCGCTTGTCGAATTCATAGTTCGCGCCGGCCGAAAACGCCCATTGCCCGGTCTTGAAGCGGTACGGCGTATCGGCACCGCTGAAGACCAGCACATTGTCGTCGGCGAGGGTCGTCGCATCGCCCAGATTGGCGCGCCGCGTCTGCGCGATCGTCCCTTCCTTCGCCACATGATGGTAGCGCGCGCCCAGGTCGATGCGCAGCGCATCGGTCACCTGCCACGCATCGGTCAGGTAGAAGGCGTTGATCGTCACATCGTCGCGGAACCGCTGCAGGTTGTTATGCAGGTTGAGCAGGCCGTTCTTGGTCAGCGAGACCGTCTGCTGCCCCGCCGCGTTCAGCCCGACCACGTCGAAATAGCGCGGGCGGTTGATCGCCTCCACCACGATGTCGTTCCAGTTCCAGTTCTGCGTCTGGTGGAACTGGCTGAAATAATAACCGCCGGTCAGGGTGTGGCGGCCGATGCCGGTGTCGAGCTTCTTGGTGACGCTCAGGTCGTTGATGACGTTTTCGACATCGACGACGGTGTTGAAGATGCTTTCGGTCAGCGCGAGCTGGTTGCCGAGCGCCGAGGCGGCGACCGTCTCACCGGTCAGGGCGTTGCGATAGACGGCACGGGTCGTGTCGGGACGCGCGGCGAGGATGCGGTTGAACGCATCGTTCAGGAACTGCTGCGACGTGGCGATACCCGAACTGAACAGCCCGTTGAAATCGACGGAACCGGTCGTGTAGCGGGTGCGGTTGTTGACCTCCCACCCGTCGCCCAGCGGCTTGTTCAGGATCGCGGTGAAGGTGTCGGTGTCGGTGTGGATACCCTGGGTCAGGTCGACCCGCTTGCCGAACACGCCATTGCCATCGGGCACGGTCAACCGCGCGAAATCAGTGTTGACCAGCGTGCCGGTGCCGGCATCCAGCCCCGGCAGCCCCTTGCTAGGGCTGGCGAGCGGGATGGCGGTGTAGAAGATGTTCTTGTCGTCCAGCTTGCGATAGCTGACGAACAGCGAACCGGTGTCGGCGAAGTCATATTGCAGCCCGGCGCGGAACTGCCCGCCCTGGTTGCCGGTGAAGCCGGGGTTCCTGAGGCCGTTATCCTCGCGATAGAAGCCGCCGATCGTGAACGACAGCCGGTCGGTCAGCGGGCCGGAGGCCTGCGCGTCGAGCCGGTAGTGATCCCAGTCGCCGACCTCCGCCTTCACTATGCCCTTCAACGTGCGGGTCGGTCGCTTGGTGAGGACGTTGACGACGCCGCCCGGCGCGTTGGACGCGGTGATCGACGCCGAACCGCCGCGCACGATCTGCAGCGAATCGATGGTGCCGTCGACGCGGAAGAATTCATCGGCATTGGTGAAGGCGCCCGCGCCCTCCTCCCATACCGGCAGGCCGTCCTCCAGCAGCGGGAGATAGCGGTAATTGTCGGCCGGAAGCCCGCGCGAATAGACGTTGTTGCCGACTTCGCCGCCTGAGCTTTCGACATAGATGCCCGGCGTCGACGCGATCAGGTCGGCAATGCCCAGCGGCGCCTTTTGCGCAATCGCCAGCGGGTCGATGGTGGTGATGGCGTAGGACGTCTCGAACTTGCGGACGCCGGTGCGGGTGCCGGTGACGATGATCTCGTCGAGGCCCAGGCTGCTGTCCTGCGGCGCCGCGGCGGCGGGATCGGCCTGTGCTTCCGCCGGTGCCTCGGCCGGCGGCGTCGCGGTGGTCGACTGCGCCAGCGCGGGCGCCAGCGGCACCATCGCTGCAACCGAGGCCAACAGCATCAAACGACATGTACGCATCATAATCCCCTCCACTGGCGCCTCTGTCGGGCGGTCCATCCGATGGTTGGAAATTGATGCGAACCGCAAACTTATGCAACACAATTCTACAATCGATTGCATTTTGCATCAGCTTACCTGAAAGCTGCATATTTAAGCTATATAATACAGTCAGTTAATCTCCAATCCTGGTATTAATTTGCATAAAATCAACGCCCGCAGGAATCGCGAATCACCAGGCTGGTCGGCAGGCGTTCCGAGCGCGCGCGATGGCCGTCGATGATCCGTAGCAGCTTGGACACCAGCAGGTTGCCCGCCTTGATCACATCCTGTCGGATGGTGGTCAGCCCCGGCGTCGACAGGGCGGCGGCGTCGATGTCGTCATAGCCGATGACCGCGACATCCTCCGGCACGCGAACCCCTCGCTGGCGCAGCGTCTGGATCGCGCCCAGCGCCACCAGGTCGGACGCGGCGACGATCGCGTCGAAGGCGATGCCCCGTTCCAACAGATTGTCGACCGCCTCCGCCCCTTCGAACCGGCCGGCGGTCGGCGTCTGGACCATCGCCGGGTCGAACGCCACGCCCTGCGCCGTCAGCGCCGCGCGGTAGCCGTCCAGCCGCATCGCGATCTGGGAAAAGGGGGTGCGCGCCGCGGCGATCGGCGGCATCGCGCCGATAAAGGCGATGCGTCGCCGGCCTTTGCGCAGCAGATGCGCCGTCGCCTGGAACCCGCCCTCGTGATTGTCGCTGCCGATCGAGCAATAGCGTTGCCCGGCGACCTCCACCCCCCACACGACCAGCGGCTTGCCGCGTTCGGCATGGTGGTTGAGCGCGTCGTGGAACTGCGACTGGCCGAGGAAGATCGTGCCGGCATAGGCGCTCTGGTCGAGGAACTGCGCCAGCGTCGCATCGTCATAGGGCGTCTGCCACACGATCGACACGTCGCGTCGCCGCTCGCGCAGCGCGGTGCCGATCCCGCCGATCAGCGCCAGTTCGAACGGATTGGCCAGCTGCCCGCCATGCGCGGTCGCGACCGGCACGACGAGGCATATCTGTTCGGACAGTGCTGGCGCGGCACGCCGCACCCGCTGCGGGACATGGACATAGCCGAGCCGCCCGGCGGTACTCAGCACCCGTTCGCGCGTCTCCTCGCTGATCGCGCTATGCCCGGTCAGCACCCGCGATACGGTCGCGACCGATACCCCGGCCTCCGCCGCGATGCCGCCCAGCGTCGGCCCGCCCCGCTTCACCCGCGCCATGGTCGATCACATCGTTGCATTATATTGCACTACGCCACGCGGCGGCAATCGTCCATGCCGGGCAGCATCAGGCTCAGCAGTGCGCCGATTGCCATCACCCCGCCGGCCAGCGGCAGCACCGGCCACGCCACGCCGCCCAGCGCGTGCGCGATGATCCAGCCCATGGTCATCCCGGCGACCAGTTGCGGCACGACGATGAAGATGTTCATCACCCCGATGAACGTGCCCGCCGTCGCGCTCGACACCGCGCGCCCGGCCAGCACGAACGGCGCGCTGAGGATCGAGGCATAGGCGATGCCGATCAGCACCGCGCAAGCGACCAGCCCGGCGGCAAGCGGCATCACCGCCAGCCCGGCCAGCCCCAGCGCCCCCGCCGCCAGCGCGCAGCCATGGACCCGCGTCACTCCGAACCGGCGGAACAGTCCGGGCAACAAGAACGCAAACAGCCCCGCCACGCCGTTATACGTGCCGAACAGCACGCCGACGAAATCCGCGCCCCGCGCATAGGCCGCGTCGAACGGCGAGGTCGCGCCATAGAGCTGCGCCGCGACGACCGGCGTGGCATAGACCCACAGCAGGTACAGGCCGAACCAGCTGAAGAACTGGATCGCGGCGACCGGGCGCAGCGCGCGCCACAGCGCGGCGATGTCGGCGCCGCGGTCGCCCTTGGCCTGTCGCTCCGGCACCGGCGCGACAGGCTCGCGCACCCGCGCCACCGTCCAGCCGACCGACAGCGCGACCGCGATCGCCGCCGCCAGAAACGCGACGCGGACCGACGGCGCGGTCTGCCCCGGCTGCGCGACATTGGACCAGCCACCCCATGCCAGCAGGATCGGCGCGCACGCCCCGGCCAGCGCGCCTAGCCCGATGAAGACGGTCTGCATCGCATAGCCGCCGGCCTGATCCTCGGGCGGCAACGTATCGGCGACCAGCGCGCGATAGGGCGCGTGCAGCGCGTTCATCGCCGCCTCCAGGACCCAGATCGCCGCCACCGCGACGACCAGCGACGCGGCCAGCGGCAGCGCGGCCAGCGCGGCGATCACCACCAGCGCCGACAACAGGATATAGGGCCGCCGCCGCCCGAACCGGGTCGACGCCCGGTCGCTAAGCGCCCCCACGACCGGCTGCACCAGCAATCCCGTCACCGGCCCCGCCAGCCACAGGATGGCCAGCTGATCGACCGACGCGCCCAGCCCCTGGAACACGCGGCTCAGGCTCGCGCTCTGGATCCCGAACGCGATCTGCAACCCGAAATAGCCGACGCTCAGGTCGAACCCCTTGAGCCCCCGACGCGGTAGCCTCACACGAACGACCATAAAGCGGCGGCCATGACGAAGATCGTCGTACCGGCAATGGTCGATGCGATCGTCCAGCTGCGAAAGGTCTGGGCCTCGGTCAGCCCCAGATATTGCTTCACCAGCCAGAAGCCGGTGTCGTTCACATGGCTGACGATCGAGGCACCGCCGCCGATCGCGATCGTCACCAGCGCGATCCGGCCGGGCGACAGTGCGGCGGCGGTGATGATCGGCGCACACAGCCCGGCGGCGGTGACCATCGCCACCGTCGCCGACCCCTGTGCCACCCGGACGAACCCGGCGATCAGGAACGCGAACAACAGGATCGGCAGCTGCGCGGCGGCGACCATGTCCGACACCTGCTGCCCGGCGCCGGATTCGATCAGCACTTCCTTGTACGCCGCGCCGGCGCCGACGACGAGGACCATCAGCCCCGCCGGCGCCAGCGCGCGGGTCATCACATCGGCGGCCAGCTGCATCGGCGTGCCGCCCCGCACCAGCACGGCGGTGACCAGCAGGCAGGCCAGCACCAGCGCGACGAAGGGATGGCCGATGAACGCAATCGCCTCGCGCAGCCCGCCGGCCGGCAGCACGACCCCAGCGACCGCCGCCGTCAGGATCAGGAGCAACGGGACCAGCATCCCGACCAGCGCCCAGCCAAAGCCCAGCGGCGACAGGCGCGGCACCCCTTCGTCATTGGTCGGCGGCACCGCATGACCGCCCCAGCCCGGCGCACCATGGGCGATCCGGGCAAAGACTGGCCCGGCAAGGATCGCCGCCGGAATGCCGCACACCAGCCCGTACAGCGCCAACAGCCCGTAATCGGCGCCCAGCAGTTCGGCGACCGCGACGGGTCCGGGATGCGGCGGCAACAGCGCGTGCATCGTCATCAGCCCGGCCAGCACCGGCAGCGCGAAATAGATCACCCGCCGCCCCGCCCGGATCGACAGCGTCGCCAGCAGCGGCACCAGGATGATGAAGGCGACGTCGAAGAACAGCGGAATGCCGACGAGAATGCCGATCGCGGTCAGCGCCCATGGCGCGCGACGCTCACCGAACCGGTCGAGCAGCCGATTGGCCAGCGTCGCCACACCGCCCGACGCCTCCAGCAACCCGCCCAGCATCGCCCCCAGGCCGATGACGACCGCGACGAAGCCCAACGCCTCGCCCGAGCCCTTGCGCACCGCCGCCAGCACCCGCGCCGGTTCCGCGCCGAACGCCAGCCCGGTCGCCAGCGCCACGATCAACAGCACGAGGAACGCCGGCAACCGCAGCCGCAGCACCAGCAGGATGACCGCACCGATCGACAGGCCGACGATCAGCAGCGTGCGCCAAGGCTCGATCATCGCACGATCGCCTGTTTCATCCGTCCGCTCCCCACCCGCACCATCGCGCCTGTCGTTCTGACAACGCTAGACGGTGGGGCTGCACGGTCAACCGGCGATCGGCGGGCGCCCGCCCCTATAGCGCGTCGAAATCGATCGGCGCGTGCCGGTCCAGCGTCGCGGTGGCGGGCGGCATCGGATATTTGAGGCCGGTGGCGCAGTTGAACAGGACGACCTCCTCCTCCGCATCGACCTCGCCATCCCGCAAAGCCTGCCTGTACGCCGCCAGCGTCGCCCCACCCTCGGGGCACAGCAACAGCCCGTCGCGCCGCGCGCACTCGTCCACCGCCTTCAGGATCGCCGGGTCGCCGACCGCCAGCGCCTTGCCCCCGCTCTCCCGCACCGCGCGCAGGATCAGGAAATCGCCCACCGCGCGCGGCACGCGGATGCCGGCGGCGACGGTGTGGGCATCCTCCCAGCGTTCGGCATGGTCCTGCCCGGCTTCGAACGCGCGGACGATCGGCGCACAACCCGACGCCTGCACCGCATACATGCGCGGCCGCTCCGACCCGATCCAGCCGAGCGCCTCCAACTCGTCGAACGCCTTCCACATGCCGATCAGCCCGGTGCCGCCGCCGGTCGGATAGAAGATCGCGTGCGGCAACCGCCACCCAAGCTGCGCCGCCAGTTCGAGGCCCATCGTCTTCTTGCCCTCGATCCGGTACGGCTCCTTCAACGTCGAGAAATCGAACCAGCGCCCTTCCGCCGCGCCCTTGGCGACGATCGCGCCGCAATCGTCAATCAGGCCGTTGACCCGCCACACCCGGCTGCCCTGCGCCGCGATCTCGCGGACATTCACCTCGGGCGTATCCTCGGGGCAGAAGACGATCGTCTCGATCCCGCAGCGCGCGGCATAGGCGGCCAGCGCGGCGCCGGCATTGCCATTGGTCGGCATGGCGATACGCCGCACGCCCAGCTCCTTCGCCATCGCCACCGCCATCACCAGCCCGCGCGCCTTGAAGCTGCCGGTCGGCAGGCGGCCTTCGTCCTTCACCAGCACACGCGCGCCGCCCGATTTGGGGATCGGGATCAGCGGCGTCTCGACCTCGCCCAGGCTGACGATATTGTCCGCCTTGCGCACCGGCAGCAACTCGCGCCACCGCCACAGATCGGTATCGCGCGCAGCCAGCGTATCGCGTGACAGCGCCGCCCCGACCGCCGGCAGGTCATAGCGGACCAGCAACGGCCGCCCGACCTTCGACAGGTTATGGAGCGTGTCGGCGGGATAATGCTCGCCGGTCATCGAACATTCGAGATGGGTGACGAAGGTCGGGCGATCGGCGGTCAGATTGTCATGCATGACCAACCTTGTAGCGCCGCCGACGCCCCGGTCCAGCGCCCTGCTCAGGCCGGCTCCGCCAGTGCCGCGACCAGCCAGTCGGGACGCAGCGCCTCGCCCAGATCGTCGATCCGGCGGTGTTCGACGGCCAGCCCCAGTTCGGGATAGAAGATGCGCGTCCGCGGCCCCGCCTCGATCGTCGGCACCACCACCAGCCGCCGGTTGACCGTCGAGCGATAGTTCATCCGCGCGGTATTCTCCTGGCCGACATAGCAGCCCTTGGCGAAGCTCACCCCGTTCAGCTCGCGGGCATTGCATTCCAGCCACAACGTCTGTCCGTCGCCCAGTTCGGCCCGCCCCTCGGCCACGCCGTGGCGCAACCGATGCGCCAGCCAGCCCGTCGCCGGCTCGTCCGCCGGGGCCAGCCAGCGGTTGCCGAGTGCCGGCAACCGGGGATCGGGAACACCCTCGCCGCCTTCGACCGCCCAATGCACGCCGATGTCGGCCCGCTCGATCGTCACCGCGCGACGCAGGCGGTACAGCGTCAGCCGCTTGGCCAGCGCGTCGGCGACCTCCGCCTCGCAATCGATCAAGATGTCGTCGCCATCGGCCCACAGGATGAAGTCGAACAGCGCCTTGCCCTGCGCGCTGAGCAGCGCCGCCCACCCCGGCGTCTCGGGTGTCACCGCGCCCATGTCCTGCGTCACCAGCCCCTGGAGGAACGGGCGTGCTTCCACACCGCCGATGCGCAGCACCGCCCGGTCGGACAGCCAGGTACCGGGGCGGGTTTCGGGGGTGTTCATGGTCATGGCCAACAGGTAGGACGGCCCACCCCCTGGCTACAAGAGGCGGCAATGGCGACCTTCGATACCAAGCTCACCGGTGGCACCGTCCACCTTCCCTCCGGCCCGGCGCGCGTCGACATCGGCGTCACCAACGGCCGCATCGCCGGCATCGGCGTGAGCGGCGACGCGGGCGAGACGATCGACTGCACCGGCCTCGACATCCTGCCCGGCGTCATCGACACCCAGGTCCATTTCCGCGAGCCGGGGCTGGAGCATAAGGAAGACCTCGCCACCGGATCGATCGCGGCGGTGATGGGCGGCGTGACCGCCGTGTTCGAAATGCCGAACACCAAGCCCGCGACCGATACCGAGGACGCGATCGCCGACAAGCTCGCCCGCGCCAAGGGCCGGATGTATTGCGACCACGCCTTCTACGTCGGCGCAACCGCGCGCAACGCCCACCATCTGGCCGAACTGGAGCGCCTGCCCGGCACCGCCGGCGTCAAGATCTTCATGGGATCGTCGACCGGCGACCTGCTGGTGTCGGAGGACCCCGACCTGCTGCGCGTGCTGCGCTCCGGCCATCGCCGCGTGGCGATCCATGCCGAGGACGAGATGCGGATGATCGCGCGCGAGGGCGAGCGGGTGAGCGGCGATCCTGCCTCGCACCCCGTCTGGCGCGACGACGAAAGCGCGCTGATCGCCACCCACCGCATCCTGCGCCTCGCCCGCGAGGCCGGCCGCCGGGTCCATGTCCTCCACGTCACCACGCCCGCCGAATTGGAGCTGCTGGGCGCGAACAAGGACATCGCCTCGTGCGAGGTCACGCCGCAGCACCTGACGCTGGCCGGTGAAGAGGCCTATCCGCGCCTCGGCACCTATGCCCAGATGAACCCGCCGATCCGGTCGGGTGCGCATCGCGACGGGCTGTGGCACTGGCTGACGCAGGGCGTGCCCGACGTCATCGGCTCCGACCACGCGCCGCACACGGTCGAGGAAAAGGCCAAGCTCTATCCCGCCACCCCCAGCGGGATGCCCGGCGTCCAGACGCTGTTGCCGCTGCTGCTGAACCATGTCGCCGAAGGGCGGCTGACGCTTGCACGGCTGATCGACCTGACCAGCGCCGGTGCGCAACGCATCTTCGGGCTGGCCGGCAAGGGGCGCATCGCGTTCGGCTATGACGCCGACTTCACCGTCGTCGACCTGAAGCAGCGCTGGACGATCGACGAATCGTGGCTCGCCTCCCGTGCGGGCTGGTCGCCCTTTACCGGTGACACGCTGACCGGTCGGCCGATGGGGACGATCGTGCGGGGCAAGACCGCGATGTGGGACGCGCAACTGGTCGGCGAGGCGCAGGGCGCGCCGGTGCGGTTCGAATCGACGGCGTTTCCGGGGGGCTGAGGGTCGAGAGGTCACCCCGGATTCGATCCGGGGTCCCACTTCTCGCTTCTATCGCTGATCGGTCAGGCCAGCGCCGCGGGCAAAGCCCGCGTCGTCGGTCGGCTTGTAGCCGCCGGCCGGGCTGGAGCGTGTCCCGTCGTGACGGGCCGCCCTGCGCCAGCGCCGCGGGCAAAGCCCGCGTCGTCAGTCGGCTTTCAGCCGCTGGCCGGGCTTGGGCGTGTCCCGCAGAGGCGTGCCGCCCTTCGCCTTAAAACGGCAGCCAGCGCTGCTTTTCGCTGAACCGCATATAGCCGACGTTGGCGCCCAGCCGCCACCCGACGCCCAGCCGCACCGGGATCAGCACCACATCGCCGCGCCGCAGATAGCTGGCCGAGAATCCCCCGACGAAATAGGCCCGCCCCTCGGCCGCCGGGAAGCGCTTGTACAGCTCCTGCGAGTCGTACAAATTGTAGACCAGCACGAAGACCTTGGTCGCATCGCCGCCCACGTCGAACCCGACCGAGGGTCCGGTCCAATAGACCGGGCGCTGCCCCTCGACCTTGTGGTTCATCATGCCCGATCCATAGCGCAGCCCGACGACGAACGCGCCCGCCGCTTCGCGCCCGGCGATATAGGCGTTGGGCTTGCCCTGATCCTTCAGGATGTTCTCGATGATGCCGGCCAGCCCCTCGGCACCGCGCCCGAACACGCCTTCGGCCGCACCGATCAGGTCCTCGCGCTCGAACGTCTCGTTCGCCGCCGACGTCGCGCTCGTGCTCGGCGATTGCTGGACGGACGGCGACGACGTCTGCTGCGACGTTGGTTGCTGAGACTGGACCGGTGGCGACTGATAGGCCGGCGGCACGGTAGAGCGCGGCGTCGATGCCGGCGCCTGCTGCTGCGGATTCAGATCGCCATCGATCGCATCGTTGGGATCGACGGTCCGCACCTGCGCCTGTGCCGGCACCGCCAGCACCAGCAGCGGCGCCATCCATCCGATCAACCGTTTCATCACCTGTTCCCCGCAATCATGCCCGTCACGCGCACGATAGGCGCCAAGCAGCTGTCCCTGCAATGAACGCGCGGCCGGGCGGCGTCGAATTACGATCAACGTAGGGTGTTGATCACCGCCCATTCCCCCGCTATAGGCCCGCTCTCCAAGCAGCGCTGCGCGCTTGGGAGACGTGGGTGAGTGGCTGAAACCAGCGGTTTGCTAAACCGCCGTAGGGGGATTACTCCTACCGAGGGTTCGAATCCCTCCGTCTCCGCCAGGATTTATTGTAATCATTAGATTTTCTGGCCACTTTGGGCGTCATGCCCACTTCCGGAACCAACGTCGGCGTCCGGCTGCGGGCAACCTTGCGGCGATGCTTACGCCTGTAGAAAGATTTCGGACAATGCGCTGGCCAGACGGTCGATGTCGTTGCTGGTCGTGAACAGGAAGGGCGTGATGCGGACGCAGGCGCCCTTGGCCGCGCCGACCCGGTGAACCGTGAAGATGCGATGCCGCTTGAGCAGTTGCTCGGCGATGGCGGCATTAGCCTCAGGGCTGGTTGCGTCGCGAAACCGGAACGACGTTATCGCGCCATGCAGGGCGGGATCATCGGGTGTCAGCACCTCAAGGCCCGGAATGGATCGCGCCTGGCGAACCCATCGATCGCGTAGCGCGCGCAGCCGGGCGGCGCGGCTCGCGCGGTCGATGCGATGCCGAAAGGCAAGCGCGTCGGGGACGGTAAGCCACGCAGCATAGTCCAGCGTGCCGGTGTGGACACGGGCTGCCACCATGTCGGCACCGTTCGCAGCCTCGGCAGGATCGCGATCGATGCGCGAAAGGGCGGCTTTGCGGATATGGAGAATGCCGATGCCGAGCGGCGCGCCCAGCCATTTATGCCCGTTCAGGCCGACGAAATCGCAATCGAGATCGGGCAGTGCGAAATCGAGCTGCTGCCAGCTGTGCGCGGCGTCGACGATCACGTCGATGCCGCGCGCGCGGGCCATCGCTGCGATCTCCCGAACGGGAAGCACCAGGCCGGTCCGGTGGCTGAGATGGGTGAGCAGGATGAGCTTCAGCCGCGGCTCGTCGGCCATGGCCTGCGCATAGGTGTCGATCAGGCCGGCACGGGTCGCCGATTCGGGCAAGGCGATCCGGCGAACCCGCGCGCCGCGGCGCTGGGCCAGACTCTCCATGCACGCCTGCATACTGTCATAGTCGAGGTCGGCATACAGGATCGCATCGCCCGTCGTCAGGCGATTATAGCCCAGGATCAGCGCCTTGAGAGCCTCGGTCGCGTTGCGCGTGAAGGCGATCTCGTCGTCGGGAACGCCCAGTTCGCGCGCGACGGCAGCACGGGCGGCGGCAAGGTCGGCCATCATGCCCCGCCGGGCATAATAGCTGGTGTCGCGATTGACCCGCGCGACCGCCTGTTCATAGGCGGCGCGCACCGGCCGCGCCATCGGCCCCCAATTTCCGTTTTCCAGCTGTATGACGCCCGGCGGCACGTCATAATCGGCCGCCACGCCTGCCCAGAAGGCTTCATCGTCCGCCGCCGGCGTGGCCAGCCGCCCGGCGCGCGCCGTCAGAGGAAGGGTGGCCACCACCCCGCCGGCCAGCAACGCGCGCCGATCGATCATCAGAAGCTCAACCCCAGACGGACATAATAGCGCCCGCCATCGGTATCATAGGGCGCGTTGCGCGAATAGATCAGGCCGCGATTGGCCTGATTGGTGGCCTCCGCCGGATAGGTGCCGAACAGGTTCTCGGCCCCGCCGCGGATCGAGACGTTCGGCGTCATGCGATAGGTGAGCGAGGCGTCGAACAGCGCGATGCCGCCAAAACGCTGGAACAGCTCACCGGTCGAATTGCCCGATACGTCGGTCCACGGCCCGTAATAGCGCCCGCGCAGCATCACGCCGACCGGGCCGATGTCGTACCCCAGCGTCCCCGTCATATTGTGCTGCGGCAGGCGTTCCTGGAAAATCCGGCGCTGGGTCGTGTTGGCGATTGCCGCGCTCGTCCCGCTGCGGACCTGGGTCTGGTTGTAGTTATATGCCAGCGTCGCACTGGCCTTCCCCGCCCCCAGCGTCCGCGCATAGCTCAGCACCGCATCGATCCCGCGCGTGCGGGTATCGAAATCATTGGTGAAATAGCTGATCGACGTGAAGCGATTGGGGTTGGGCAGGTTGCTCGGGATGGCGAAGGTCGCCGACTGGCTGAAGCGGTCGTCGACATCGATCTGATAGAGGTCGACCGTCGCACCGAACCCGACCTGCGTCTGCACCGCCAGGCCCAGGCTGACATTGCGCGAGGTTTCCGGCTGCAACGGCTTGGCGCCCAGCGCGATCGCGAGCGAATCGCCGGGTGCCAGACGCCCCTGGTTGAACACTTGCAGCGTGCGGGTATCGAGCCCCTGGCTCACCACCCGCGTGTTGAGCTGCGCCGGGGTCGGCGCGCGAAAGCCGGTGGAATAGGTGCCGCGCAGCGCCAGCCACGTCACCGGCTCGATCCGGCCCGACAGCTTGTAGGTGAACTTGTCGCCGAAGCTGGAAAAATCCTCATACCGCCCCGCCGCACCCAACGAGACGATCCGCATCGGCCGCCAGGTGAGGTCGATATAGCCCGCGTTGCTCGTCTGCTCGAAATTGCCGGCCTGTTGTGGCCCGAAACCGGGGAAGCCGTTGGAATTGGGCGCCAGCCCCGTCGTCGCCCCGGCTCCGATCGCATAGGATGCGGGATCGCCGAGACCGACCGCATAGCGCTCGATCCGTCGCTCGCCACCGAAGGCGACGTTCAGCGGCTCGACCCCACCGATCGGCAGCCGATAGACGAAATCGGCGTTCAGGTTCGTCTCGCGCTGCGCCAGCCGGCCGAGATAGAAGCTGGTCGGACTGTTCGGCCCGAGCGAGGCATTCAGGCTGTTGGCCAGGGTATAATCGATGCGGCTCCGCCCCGCCGATGCGCTGATGTCATAGCTGAAGGCATCGGACAGATTGCCGCGCAGGCCGCTGGCAAGCTGGAGATCGGCGAATTGCGTGCCGAAGCGCGGCGCGAAACCGACCGGATAGAGGCTGCGGAAACTGAAACCCGGAAAGACACGGCTGGCGCCATAGATGCTGGTCGACGTCGCCGGATTGCGCCAGTTGAAATCGGTCACGCCCTCACCTTGCTGGGCGGTGCCGAACGCATATAGCGTGGCTCCAGCGGTCAGCTCGTACTGCATGTCGATCGCGCCGCGGATACGTTCTTCGTCGGGTTGCCCCCAACGCTGGACGGGATTGGGAACGACGAGCGTCGGGTTCGCCGCCTGGAAGGCGATGGCGTCCGGGCGTTGCCGGGTGCGCGAGGTCGCCTCGCCATGTTCGAATTGCCCCGTGAAGACGATGGTGCCCCGATCGCCCAGCGCGGCCCCGCCACGCGCGCCCGACTGATAATTCTTGCCGTCGCCCGCATAATATTGGCTGAACTGGCCATAGGCTTCCATGCCGGGCTGGTCGTCGAGGATGATGTTGACGACGCCGGCGATCGCATCGGAGCCATATTGGGCCGATGCGCCGTCGCGCAGCACTTCGATCCGCTTGATCGCCAAGGTCGGGATGCTGGCCAGATCGGGGGCCTGCGCACCGCGCGTGCCGAGCAGCGCCGAACGATGATAACGTTTGCCGTTGACCAGAACGAGCGTCTGGTCCGCCGACAACCCGCGCAGCGTCGCCGGACGGACGAACGCCTGCCCGTCGGCGGCCGGCAGGCGCTGAACATTGAACGATGGCAGCAGCTGCGCCAGGGTGTTGTTCAGATCGCCCGAAACGCTCGACCGCACCAATGCTTCAGGCAGGACATCGACGGGCGCAAGCGTATCGAACCGCGTGCGACCGCGCTCCCGCGTACCGGTGACGACGATCTCCTCGCCTGCGCCGGTATCTGGCGTTGCAGGATCGGATTCGGCCGTCGTCGCAGCGGTGCTAACCTTGGCGGACACCGCGGGAACGAACAGGACGTGCAGCGCCACGACGGCGCTGGCGGTAGCGAATTTCATGATGCAGCTTTCCTCCAAGGGCGGCTCTTCCGGCACCCCGTCGGCGGCGCGGTAGAGCGTCCTGGTGACGCATTCGCTTCATTCTGGCGGCGTTACGGAGTCAGAGATGTGACGCTTGTATTTCATGTACCGGACGAGGCAGGTGCGATTGAGCCAATGCCTTGCACCTCGGGAGGCGGTATCCTGCGCCACTTCCCCGCACATCGGTCGAGTTCCAAGACCACCACATGAGTTCGCCGCGCTTCACGATGCGACGGTCAATGACGGCTGCTGTGTGATCGAAGGCAATTTCTTGCGGAGGCGTCGTCCGCGCGAATGCGCGCTGAGGTACGGGGAGCAAGAAATATGCCCCATCCCGATGGATTGCTTTCGGTTTTGCCGAATATCGATCCGCCCTAGAACAACTCGTCCAGCAGCAGATGCGCCTCAATCTTCGCCGCATCGGGCGCATCGATCCCATAGCTTGCGAACATCCGCTCCGGCAGTCCATCGCCGAACTCCGCCAGATTGGCCGACAGGATCGCGAGGTCCTGATAGCGGTCGGCAACGCCGACGCGGCTGAGGTCGATGCAGCCGGTGATCCGACCATCGTGCATCAGAATATTGTCGAGCGAGAAATCGCCATGCGTGACGACCGGATCGGGCGCGAGCGGCATATGTCGTTGCAGCGCGTTCCACACCTGCTCCGCGCTCCATCCCGCACGGGCGTCGTCAAAATCGCCTTCATCGACCAGCCCCGCGTCGATCCGGCGGCGGGCCAGCCAAACCCGATGGGCCATTCCACTGTCGAACGGACAGGCCGCCACAGGAATCGCGTGCAACGTCCGTAGCAGGGCAGCAAGCGCGTCGACCACCTGTCCCCGCCGCGCCGGCTCCCGGTCCAGCAACTGCCACGCGGTTTCGCCGCCCAGCGCCGTCGTCAGCAGCCAGGCACCGTCCTCCGCCACGACGAAGCCGGTCAGGCGCGGCACCGGCACCTTGTCCGCCAGCCACCGCAGCCGCACCATCTCGTCGACCACATCGTCGGCGACATCGCCCCGGCCATGTTTCAGGAACAGGTCGGGCGCATCCGCCTTACCCGACAGGCGATAGACGGCACCGCCCGATTCACCGACCCGATCCCGCGCCCAGCGATACCCAGCGACTCGTTCCGCCAGACCTGCCGGAACCGCCACCGGCGCGCACGCGACTTCGCGCTCCATCACCACCCTCCACCAACCGGCGCAGGGTACTGTCGCCTGTCGCACGCACAAACGAAAAGGGAGGCCGGTTGCCCGACCTCCCTTCCGAAATTCTGTTTCCGTAAGGAAACTGAATTACATGCCCGAACCCGGACCGTAGGTGATTTCCACGCGACGGTTCTGCAGTTCGCGAACACCGTCGGCGGTTTCGACGCGCGGACGTGCTTCGCCGAATGCTTCGGTCGAGATCACGCCGCCCGAAATGCCGCGGCCTTCCATGTACGCACGAACCGAGTCCGCACGACGCTGCGAAAGACCAACGTTGTACTGCGCCGAACCCGAACGATCGGTGAAGCCTGCCAGCATGACCTGGGCCGTGCCGCACGACTGGTAGTTCGAGATGGCGTTGTCGAGAATGCCAGCCGCTTCCGGCGTGACGTCCGACTTATCCCATTCGAAGAACACGATGTACGGTCCCGGCGTGCAGACGACCGGCGGCGGCGGCGGCGTTTCGACCGGCGGCGGCGGCGGCGGCGGCGTTTCGACCGGCGGCGGCGGCGGCGGCGGCGGGGTCGGCGCACCGAAGTTGAAGGTCAGGCCGCCCATCAGACTGTGCGACCGGAAACGACCGTCATAGCCAACGCCACGAACGTTCACGAGGCGAACGTCATCGGCGTTGAAGAAGCGATACTTCAGCGAAACATCGACATTCTCGCTCAGCGGCGCGCGGATACCCGCCAGTGCCTGCCATGCGAAAACGGTGTCCGAATCGTCGAGCGCCGCGAAGTTGTTGTTGACGCGATAGTCGTGCGCCTTGACGCGCGCGACACCGGCACCGCCGCCGACGAAGCCGCTGATGGCATCGTCATCGCCGAAGTCGAGCAGGGCATTCGCCATGAACGACAGCGCCGAGGTACGGCCACCGCCGCTGTAGGTGCCAGCACCGACACCGGTGGTCGGGCCGGTCGCGATCGAACCGGTCGTGCGCAGTTCGTCGACGGTTGCGCTCTTGTACGCAACTTCGGTTTCAACGCGCAGGGCGCCGAAATCGTAACCAACGGTGCCGCCAACGTCGTAGCCATAGTTGCTATCGACGGTGGTGACGCCACCGGCCGGCGTGGTCAGATCGTAATCGATGTCTTCGACGATCATCGCGCCGCCTTCCACACCCACATACCACGCGTTGTCGCGGGCGAGGGCGGGAGTTGCGAGCGCAGTGGTCGCGAGCGCCAGTGTGACGGCAAGCTTCCGCATTCTAGTCCCCTTTCACAGTTGTCCTACGGACAGCGCAAACCAAGTACCGAAGCGTTAGTTTCCACGCAAGCGCACAAATTCTGCGCTGTTGCAGGAAAGACACGGTTTTTATCCCGCAATCAGCCCGTGCGCCCGCAACGCCGACAGGATCGCCGTCACCGCCGAACGCGCCTCGTCATCGCGCGTTACGCCGCCGCCCGGCGATGCGATCGCCGCCTGCTGTGCGCCCACGACCGGTACGCCATCGACGACGATCCGTCGCGCACGAACTTCACCGCGACGCCACTGGCCGCCGCGGAACTCCGCGGTCGTTTCGCCCGCGGACCACCATATCCGCATCCCCTCCCGCGGGACGACGAACCGCCATCCGCCCTCGGTCATTCCCGCGATCTGGTCGGTCCGTCCGGCCCAGTCGCCGGTCGGCGCGGCACCGACGATCCAGCATTGCCCGACCGGCGGCGCGGTCGGCGGCACGTCCTGCGCCACCCCGGCGACGCATCCGTGCAACAGCAGGTCGATCAGCATAAGCGCTTCGTTATGCACCATTTCCTTGTGCGACTGCGCAACGTGCAACAGCGGCAGGGCAAGGCGGTTGGTCAGTTCGTTCATCGCGACGTCTCCGAGGAATAGGACAGGGTTGCAGGGAGCGACAGGCCGTTGGTGCCGATCTGGCGCACCTCGATCGTCACCCGGCCGGTTCCGTCGGCCGGGCGCCAGTGCGGCTCGCCCACCTCGATCGATTGCGCCGCGCCGACCGCATCGATCACGGTCAGCCGATACGCCTCGCGCTCCTCGACCAGCGGCATGTCGACGCCGTCGCGCCACGGCACGAACCCGCGCGCCCGGCGGTTCCATCGCAGCACCGGACCTTGTCCGTCGCGCATCATCGACAGCTGCACCGGGGCCGGCGGCACCAGCCAGCGCCCGATCGGCGTGATCGTCGCGGTCGCGACATCGTCGTCGCTCAGGCCGACGCCCATCACCCCGACCGGGGTTCCGACTGCCACGTCGTCGATCCGCCGCAGCGTGGCGGGGTCGAGCAGCACGAAGGCCTCGCCCGGCCGGTGCGCCGCCATCGCCCCCTCGGTGCCGCGCCGCCCGCGCCACAGCCGCGACAATCGCCAGCGCGCGGTGCCGATCCGCACCGCCGATCCGAACTGCACGATCTCCTCGCCCACCAGCGCCGCATTGCCGCCGCGATCCATCGCCGCCGCATCGATGCTCTCCAGCATCATCGCGTCGTGGAGCAGCACGACCTCGATCGCCGACGCCCGATCCTCGACCAGCGCACTGCGCGGCACCGGCAGCACGGTCACTGTCCCGAACACGCCGGCGGCGGCGGTATCGCCCATCTCACGCCACCCGCCCGCATCGCTCCCGATCGACAGCGTCGCCCGGCGCCAGCCCGCGCCGGTGCCGGCCGCGACCACGCCGACCCATGGCACCGCACCGGCATCGTCGCCCGGCAGCTCGACCAGCAGCAGTGCGGTTCGCCCCGCCACGACATCCGCCGCCAGCTGAGGCGTCCCCGTCGCCGGCGGCGCGGCCTGTCCCGCGCCCGCGATCCGCACCAGCTCCAGCGTGATCCGCATCGCCTCGATCCGGCTGCGCCGCACTCGCCACAGGCCGGCGGCATCCGACAGCGTCACCCGGTCGCCGGGCGCGACATCGATCGCCTGCCAGTCGAGCGCGATCGTCCGCACGTCGCGCGCCGCGCTTTCCCGCGCCGCCATCTCGCTCGCAATCCCCGCCGCCGTCGCCGCATCCATCGCGGCGGGCAGCTCGATCCGCACCATCCTGCCCGCGCCGCCGGGCCGCAGCACCTGCTGCACCCCCGCCTGATAATCGCGCGCGGTGTCGTGATAGGCGATGGCGACATCGACCGGCGCGCCCGGCGGCCGGCGCCATGCCGGCGCTTCCATCGGCAGCGTCACATCGGGCAGCGCCCGCGCCGCCCCCGCCCCGATCCGCAGCCGCGTGCCATCGCCATCCGCCGCATACCACCCGCCGAGCGGCGCGACGATCGCCTCCACCGCATCGCGCACCCGCTCGCCACTGGCGGCATAGCCCGCCAATACCGGCCCTGCCGCCTCCGCCCGGATCGCCCCGCCGCCAAGCGCCTCGACGACCGCGCCGACCCCGATCGGCGCGGCATCGGCCTCCACCTCGAAGGTCAGCGACGGGATGCGGTTACCGAAATCGGCCAGCGCCAGGTCCTCGAACACCGCATAGGCGATACCGCGATACGCCGGCGCGTTACCGATCCCGACCAGGCTGGCGATCAGCGGATCGGGTGCCTGCGCCTCGTCACCCGGATACCAGCGGAACCCGGTCCGCGTCTTCCAGTCGCCCGCCGCGCCGCGCAGCAGCTTGCCCTCGGCCCAGATGCGGCGAATGCCCCGGATCGGCCGCCCCGACAGCGCGACCGCGAACGACGCGGTGTAGCTATAGCGCGTCGTCCTCCCCGCCCCCTTGCCGCTGATCGCCGCCGCCTCGCGCAGGTCCGTCGCCCAGATCACCGTACCCGCCACCCGCATCGTCCCGAACAGCTTCGGGATCTGCGCGCCATAGCTCGACAGCTGCACCTGCAGCTCGCGCAGCCGCGGTCCCTGCCGTGCCGGCCCGCCGAACACCGCCCCGTCGATCGCCCCGCCGCCCAAGCGCCCCAGCGCCGCCCCCACCGGCCCCGCCACCGCGCCGCCCAGCGTCGTCAGCACCATCGTCGCCATCGTCATCCTCCCGTTTTCGCCAGATGCCGATCACCGGCCATGGCGGCGGCCCCGGCCGTTCGACCACCGCCCGCGCCACCGCATCGGCGTGGATCATGCCTCCCTCGGTCGCCAGCGCGAGGTGGAGCTGCCCAGGACCGCTCGTCATCAGCAGCACATCGCCCGCCGCACCGTGCCCGACCGCCCGGAATGCCTGTTCCAGCACCGCCACCGCCCGCGCCACATCGCCACCGCGCGCGGGATAGTCGGCCGGCACCGCGACCCCATGCGCCCAGCCGACCAGCCCGACGCAATCGAACCCCTCCGCGGGGTTCCGCCCCTGCCGCCGGAACCGACAGCCCAGCGCATCGCGTGCGCGTCCGACCGCGCTCATCCGCCCGGATAGCGGGTCAGCAGGTCGATGCCGGGCAAATGCGGTTCCCCGCGGAAGTTCGCGACATTGCCGAAGCGGTCACGACAGGTCGCCAGCGTCCCGTCGCACCCCTCGCTCAGCTCGACCAACGCCCCCGCACCCGCGAAGGCGGGCACCGCCTCCAGCGTCACGCCGTCCGCATCCGCCGCGACGATGAACGCCGACAGCCCACCATTCGCGCCCCCGATCCAGCGCAGCCGCCCCCGCGCGAACCCCGCCCCCGCCGCCAGCACCAGCCGCTCGCCCTCCTGCCCGCGCACCCGCACCACCCGTCGCCGCCCGCGCATCGCCACCCGGCACCGCCGGTCGCCCAGCGTCGCGCGGCATCCGGGCGAGGTCGCCTCGACCACCGCCGCCTCCAGCTGCACTTCCCCGCCCAGCAGCTCGGCGGCGAAGGTACCGCGCCCCATCTCGACCGCCCCGATCCGCCCGCTGGCGACCGGCACCGATGCGCCCGGCCGCTCCCAATCGACCGCGAACACCGCCACCCGCGCCCCGTCATAGCGCCCGGCCAGCAGGTCGCTTTCGCGGATCGCGGCATGGGACAGCGCCCCCTCGACCGTCATCGCCGGGGCCTCCAGCGTATCGTCGCGCACGATCGCGGAAGGGGTCATCCCCGGCGCCGCGCGATAGGGGAGGCCGTCCACCACCAGGTCGCGATCATGCGCGGTCAGCCCGATCGTCACCCCGTCGCTCCGCTCGATCCGCCAGCACAGGGCCAGCGTCGACACCGCGCTCATGCCTCGCGCACCTCGATCAGCGGCACGCTGGCCGCGACGCCCGCGCCATGCGTCGCGCGCGCCACCTGCAACCGGTCCTCGGCAAAGCGCACCGGCACATCGAACGCGAACCCCGCCGTCACCGCCACACCCTTGCCCGGCGCGACATCGAGCAGCACCATGCCGCCGTTGCCTACGCCAAAACCCTGCGTCTCGACCCCGCCGACGCCCACCCGGACGCTGCCCGCGACCGGCCGCGTGATCCGCCGCACCATCGCTCCGTATCGCTTCACCAGCGCGAACCGCGTCGTCACCCCGTCGCCGGTCCCGATCCGCACGTCACCATAGCCCGGCACGACAGCCGTCGAATGGTCGAACGGGTCCTGCAACCGGAACGCCCGCGCCGGCCCCAGCCGGGCGCGAAAGAAATCGAGCAACACCGCCACATCCGCCTGCGACCGCACCCCCGGCCCGACATCATAGCGGGTGCGCGGTTCCGCCCAGTCGACGTTGCGCGCCTCATGCCCGCCCGCCGCCACCGCGATCGCGGTCGACGTCTCCGGCATCACCTCGGCCTCCACGCCCAGCGCCAGCGGAAAGCGCACGTCATCGAACGCCTCCATCGCGCCCTCCTCCTGAAAATAGGTGAACCCGTCGCGCAGCACCTGCGGCAGCGCCCAGACGAAGGTGTCGGCCACCCCCCGACGCATCGCGACCTCGGCAGCCTCGGCAATCGCCCGCCACTGGTCGCGATCCTCGCGTGTCAGGACGAAGCCCGAAAAATAATGCTGCTCGCCTGCCGGATAGCCAAGCCGCGCCCCCGCCGCCGCGACACCCCGCGCGGTCGCCCCGACATTGCCGGTCGCCGCCCAGTCATAATCCTCCAGCTGCAGCACATCGAACGCCGGCCGCGCCCAGCCGACCGGCAAATTCGCGCGCTTCACCTCCGGGCTGTCGGCATTCACGATCGTCGGCAGATAGGCGAGCAGCAACGCCGCCTCCGCCCCCGCCGCTCGTGCCGCCGCGACCAACGCCGCCGTCGAAGCTGCCAGCACCGCCCCCGCCCGATCGAACAACGCACGCCTCGCCGCATCGAGGCTCCCACGCACATCGTCGATCACCGGCAGGTTCCCGCCCAGCGCCACCCGCGCCGCCTCGTCATACAGGCAGATGCGGTGATCGACCGTCACCCACCACCACGGCTCGCCGACCTGGAACCGCCCGCGCCCGCCCGCCGCCCGCGCGATCCCGACAAACGCCCGCGCCACCGCCTGCAGATAGGCCATCGCTCCCGAATGCGCCGGTGACAACAAGGTCGACGGCGGCACCCACCCGGTCAGCGCCGGCGACCCGTCACTCGCCCGCTGCTTCCAGTCGCCCCAGCAATGCGCATCGAACAATTCATAGCTGAGCGACCAGATCGGATCATAGCCCAGCGCCCCCGCCCGCACCGCAAAATCGCGATGCCACGCGGCACAGGGCGCGTTCAGCACGCCCCCGGCCAGCGACACGAACAGCCCATCCCCCGACCGCTCCAGCCGGAAATAATGGCTCATGCCGACATAATGGACGAGGGCGCCACGATACCCCAGCCGCAGCGCATTGTGCAGCAACCGCTCCGGCGTCAGGTGATAGCTGTCGTCATAGCCGCTGGCGATCCGCAGCCCATGTTCGGGCAGCACCACATCACCCACCCCCAGCACCGACCCCGGCCCGTCGCAGCGAATGCCGGACATCTCGGCCCACCCCTCGACCGGCGCGGCCAGCAGGGCGCCGCCCTCGACATAGTCGGGCGGCACCAGCGACACGAACATCCGGTCGACATCGCCCGCCCATACCGGCACCGCATCCTCGGGGAACTTATACCCCCCGACGACGCTCGCGAAATCGATGACGATTTCCGCATCTTCCGGCGTGCCGGTCGCGTAATTCCACAGCCGCACATACCAGCTGCGCGCGACGCCCGCCGCATCGCGCCCCTCGATCGTCAGCACCGGCCCATGCCGCGCATCCAGCGGCCGGATGCCCCCCGACCGCCAGCGAAACCGCAAGCGACAGTCGCGATAGTCGCGCACCGTGTCATAGCGCAGCAGCGGGTGGTCATGGACATCCTCCGATGCCCAGATCAGCCCGGCCAAATCGCCCTGCCGATAGAACACGCAATCGACCCGCAGCGCATCCGCGCCCGTGGTCACTACCGACGCCATCATCGGACGCGGGAAATCGACCGTCCAATAGGCAGGATCGAAGCGCGACAGCACGCCCGCTTCCTGCACCGTACGCTGTTCCGCCAGCCAATATCCCATGGCTCAAGCCTCCATCAGCGCGGCACGCACCGCCCGCGCCACCTGCCGGCTCGACTGTTGCAGCGCGCGGGGGGCATCGCCGCCGCCCGCATTCACCGTGATCGCCACCCGCACCTCGCGAGCGCCCCCGGACTGCGCCGCCACCACCTGTCCACTGCTGGTCGGCACGAACAATTCCGGCCCGCGCTCGCCGACCCAATAGGGCCGCACCGGACTGACCGGGCCACCGGTGGCCCGCCCCGGCGCCCCGCCGATCAGCTGCCCCAGCAGTCCGATCAGCCCGCCCCCGCCGCCCGGCGTCACCGCGCCGACGACAGCGGCGGCGGCGATCTCGCCCAGCACCTTCAGCGCGGTGTCGCGCAGGTCGTCGAAGCCCAGCTTGCCGGTGCGGATCGCGCGCGCCAGCGTCGTCTCCACCGCCCGCCCCGCCCGGTCGATCCCGCCCGCGAACGGCCCGTCGAGGCTCGCCTGCATCGTCGCCACATCCTGCGCGAACCCGGCGGTGTCGGCACGCACGCGCACCACCAGCCGTTCGATTTCCTCATCCATCGGGAAAACGCTCCTTTAATCGATCGATGGTTGTGCGGTCGCAGGGGTCGGGCGCATCGCCCCGCACCGCCTGCACCAGCGCGCCCAGCTCGCCGGGCGTCGCGCGCCAGAACACGTCCGGTCCCCAGCCGAACGCCACCCCAGCCAGCCCCGCCATCCGCCGGGCCGCGTCGGCAAAGCTCACCGCCCGCCCAATATCAGCGCGATCAGGGTCTTCAGCGCCGGGGTCGCCGCCGCCAGCCCGCCCGCCGTCACCCCCTCGGCAAAGGCGTCGCGCCCCATCGGCGCCGGATCGCGCAGGCAATGCCACAGCAACGCGACCAGCTCGCCAAGCGTCAACCGCCCCCCCGCCGCCCGCTCGACCAGCGCGAACAATGACCCGACCTCCCCCTCCGCCGCGACCAGCGCGGCGAAACTCGGCCGCAGCACCAGCGTCTCGCCGTTGACGCGCAGGCTCGCCTCACCCCGCACCGGATTGGCCGGCGCGCTCATGCCGACACCACCGGGCCGGACGATTCCAGCGCCAGCGTGTAATTCCGCTCGCCATTATAATCGCCGGCATAGTCCAGCCGCGTGACGAGGAACCGCCCGGTCATCGTCTCGCCACTCTCGAAGCTCAGCCGATAGTCGTCGATCACTCCCGACAGCGCATTGCCGCGCAGCCGCACCTCCGCCGCCGATCCGGTGAACACGCCCGCCCCGCTGACGCTGACCGACCGCACGCCCGCCCCCGACAGCAATTCGCGCCAACCGCCCGAATCCTTGCTGGTGATCGCCACCGCCTCGCCATTGACCGACAATTGCGTGGTCCTGAGGCCGGCGACCGTCGCATAGGCCACCGGCACCGCCCCGTTCCCGATCTTCAACAGGAACGCACTACCCTTCTCCGCCGCCATCGATGTTCTCCCAAGCCAAAATCGTCACCCCAGCGCATCCCGCGCCCCGGCGGAGCAAGGCACGCCCCACCTCATCGTCATTCCCGCGCAGGCGGGAATCCATTGCCGCCGACGCCCGTGAAAGCACCGCAACCGTCCAGCGAATGGATTCCCTCACCCCGCCAGCATCCGCACCCGGAACTCCAGCGCCCCGACCCAGCCATCCCCGTCCCGCACCACCCGGCTGCGCACGAACGACAGGCTCACCACCCGCCACCCCGCCAGCCCGGCCGGCGCCGACAGCACCGCCCCTTCCGCCACCGCCGCGATCTCCCGCAGCCGCACTGGCACCTCGCCGCCATCGAACAGCTGCACGACCACCCGCCCCTCGCGCCCGGCGGCATCCTTGGTGCCCCAATCGGTCAGCACCGGCGTATCGACGACCACCAACGGCCGCGCGGCCCGCACCGGCGGCGCATCGAACACGCTGGCCATCGTCAGCACCCCGCGCAGCCGCGCGACCAGCATCGCCTGCAACAATGTCCCCGCGATCACCGCGCCCACCCCGCAATATCCTGCAACCGGGGATCGGAGATCGTCCGCCGCACCAGCCCCCGCCCCGACAGCACCACGCCATCGCCCTCGACCGCCACCGCGACCCCCGGCACCTGCCCGGCCGCCGTCGCCACCCGTTCGCGCACCGCGTCCGCCCGACGTGCGCCGATCGCCTCGGCCCGCTCCACCGCGCCGATCATCGTCGCTCTCCCACCAGCCGAATCCGCCGCCACGGCCGCCACAGCGCCCCCACCGCCGCCGGGGGTGCCGCCGAAGCCGTGCGCGCGTCGAACAGGTGCGCGACCAGCAGCACGATCCCCTGCGCCACCGGCGGCGGCACCGCCTCCCATCCGCTCGCCAGCCCCGCGACGAAGCGCACCGGCCCCGCCGCCGCCATCCGCACCCATCCGGTGCCGGTCGCATCAATGTCGATCGCCGTGACGGGCGCCACGGCGGTAATCGCAGTCACTGGTCCCACCGGCAGCGGCCGCCATTCGCTCGCCGCCGCCATCATCGCCTCATGCGGCCGCGCGATGATCGCGGTGCCGGTATAGGCCTCGGCCAGCGCCAGCGCGCTTTCCGCCAGCCGGTCGATCACCATGTCCTCGGCAGTACCGGTCACCCGCAGATGGTCGCGCGCCGCCACGCGCACCCCCGCGATCACCGCCGCCGGAAAGGGCGCTGTGGTCATAAATTTCTCCTCGTTGGACCGCCTCACGGCGGTCAGGCGGTGCCGGCCCGCTCCCCCACCCGGCCACCCACACGCTATTCTGATGGGTGGCCGGGTGGGGGAGCGGGCCGGCACCGTCACGGGGCGGGATTTTTCTCCCGCCCCGTCAGATCAGTTCGCCGCGACCTTCAGCAGCTTGATCGCCTCCGAATTCATCACCGCCCCGCCGACGCGCTTGGTGGCGTAGAAATGGACGAACGGCTTGTTCGAATACGGATCGCGCAGGATCTGCGTCTCGGCCCGCTCGGCGATCAGATACCCCGCCTTGAAGTTGCCGAACGCGATCGGCAACGTGCCCGCCGCGATGTCGGGCATGTCCTCCGCCTCGACCACCGGGTATCCCAGCAGCGTGTTCGCCTGCCCCTGCGCCAGCCCCGGCGTCCACAGGAACGCGCCGTCCGCCGTCTTGAACTTGCGGATGCGCGCCGCCGTCTGCGCATTCATCACCCAGCACGCGCCCTGTCGATAGCTTCCGCGCAGGGCATGGACCAGGTCGATCAACCGGTTCTCCGGCTCGCTCCCGAAATCCGCAGCCGCGCCCGACGGCAGGTGCTGCAGCGTCCCGAACGCCCGCACCGCATCGCCGGTCGCGGCGGTTGGATAGGACAGGAACCCGCGCGGCCGCCCGGTGCCGTTGCCGCTGACGAACGCCTGCCCCTCGGCCCGCGCGAACTCGGTCGCGATCTCGTCGGCCAGCCATGCCTCGACATCGAACGCCGCATCGTCCAGCATCGCCTGGCTCGCCGCCGGATTGGCGTACAGCTCGCCCATCGGCGGCGCGATCTCGTTGAAGGTCGGCGTCGCCGTTTCCGGCCGTGCGCCCGCCTCGCTCGCCCAGCCCGACGGCGTGGCGCCGCTGGTCACCAGCTTGCGATAGCCCGCCGACCCGACGCTCACCACCTGCGCGATGGCGCGGATCGGGCTGGCATTCTTCAGCGTCGCGCCGATCATCGCGTCGATCTCACGCGGCACGGCATAGCCGCCACCCGCATCGCTGGTCCCCGCCACCGCCTTCGTCTCGACCGTCATGCCGCTGCGCACGAACGCGCCGAAGCCCCCGCCCGGCGCGCCCGCGCTCAACATCGGCCGGCTCGCACCCGCCGCCACACCCGAAAAGCTCCCCGCCAGCGTCTCGATCGTCATATTCGTCGTCCCCATGAAAAAAGGGGCGCCGCGTGATTGCGACACCCCCGTTGGAAAAGTTGTTGGATCGAGCGGCCCCTCACCCGTCCTCGACCGCATGGATGCGCGCCAGCACCTGCATCGGCTGCGCCACCACGCTGACCTCGATCAGCTCGGCGGCGGCGATCGTCCGCCACGCCCCCTGCCGGACCGCCGTCGCCCGGTATCCAAACGACAGCCCGGTAATCGCGCCCGCCCGCACCAGCCGCGCCGCCTCGCCACCCTCGATCCGCCCGATCACCGCTAGGCCCCGCGCATCCTCCCCCAGCCACTCGACCGTCCCGATCGGATCGCCCCGGTGTTGCCACAGCAACGGCACCGCCCCCGTCGCGACCAAGGCGCCGGGCAGCACGACATCGCCACCCCGGTCCGCCCGGCCGAAGATCGCCGCATATCCCGCGAACCTCACCGCGCCCATTCGGGCCACCCGGTCTTGACCGCGATCCCGACCAGCAGCAGCGCGAACGCCATCCGCATCACCCACGCGACCGCCGCGCGCACCGCCGACCTTTTGGCATCGCGCCACGCCTTCAACAGCTCGCGCAGCTCCTGCACATCGGTAGCCGCCGCCGCATCCGACAGCCCGATCCGCGCCATCGCCCGCGTCGCGCCCAGCTCGCCCGCCTCCTCCGCAATCGCGCGCAGCGTCTGCAGGTCCGCGCCATCCTCCGCCGCCTGCCCCATCAACTGCGCCAGCAGCCCCGTATCCGCCATCTCTTGTCTCCCGCATGTCCGCGCGCTAGCCCCCCGCAAGTGAGACCGCGCCTTCGCATCATCGCCGCCGCCTTCGCCGCGGCCCTGCTCGCCTTCACCTTCGCGCTGCCGTTCCTTAAAGGTAAACGCTGCCTCGACGCCGGCGGGACGTTCGACCGCACGACGTTGGTCTGCACCCCGGCGCGTTGATCGATGCGGTGCCAGCCCGCTCCCCCGCCCGGCCACCCATTGAGGATACCATGTGGGTGGCCGGGCGGGGGAGCGGGCTGGCACCGCACATCCGCGTGAGCGGATCAAACAACCGACTCACATCCCCACCAACCCCCGCTTCTCGTCATCCGTCAGGAAATCCGCCCCCGCGACCCGCGCCCACAACTGGTCGCGCTCGTCGCTCAAGGCCGGGATCGCCTCGACCTCGATCTCCAGCGCGCCCGTCCCGAGCCACCCGTCGATCCCCTGCCCGATCGCGCCCAGCACCCGGCGCCCCAGCGGCACGATCGTCTGCCGCCACAGCGCCCGGTTCGCCTCGCGATAATTGGCAAAGGTGTTGTCACCCGGCAGGCCCAGCAGCATCGGCGGCACCCCGAACGCCAGCGCGATCTCGCGCGCCGCCTGTGCCTTCAGCCCCACGAAATCCATGTCCGCCGGGGTCAGGCTCATCGCCTGCCATTTCAGGCCCCCGTCGAGCAGCATCGGCCGCCCGGCATTGGCCGCCCCGGCAAAGGCGTCGTCCATCTGCGCGCGCAGCCGGTCGAACTGTTCGCCCGACAACACCCCGCCATCGCCCGGATCATGGACCAGCGCCCCCGAAGGCCGCGCGGCATTGTCGAGCAGCGCCTTGTTCCACCGCGCCGCCTGGTTGTGGATCGCCACCGCGCCGGCCGCCACGCCCATGCAGCCCAGCCCATAATGATCGTCCAGCGGATGAAAGCCGCGCAGGTGGATCAGCCCCGGCCGACCGCCCTCGCCCTCCGCCGCGATCCGCAACACCCGCTCGCCGACGCGATACCGATACGCCACCGGCCAGCCGCCCGCATCGGCCTCGACGGTCACCCGCTCGGGCCTGAGCGCATATAGCTCCCCGATCCTGCCAGCGCCATCGTCGAGAATCTGGATATAGGCATTGCCGTGCAGCAACAGCTGCGCGCCGACGCTCTCCAACAGATCCTGCCCGGCCGAGCGCGCCGCGACCAGCGCCACTGCCCGCGCGTCACCCTTCAACGGCAACGACGCGAGCCCCTCCGCCACCATCCGGACCGCGCGCTGCGCGATCGGATTGCCCAGATACGCCTCGCGCAGCTGCGCCTCATAGCCTTGCGCCCAATCCCCCGCCGCCGGCCCGCTGCCATCGCGCCACAGGGTCGCGCCACCGCGCGCCAACACCGGACGCGCACCATCGCGCCCGGACCTGCGTCCGAACCATTTCATGGATATTCTCCTGTTGTCGGGCCATGCCCGGTTATGTTGCGATGGCCTTGCTACGAAGGTGGACGTACCCCCGCGAAGGCGGGGGTCCAGAGCCACGAACACCCCCGCCCGCCACTATCGTCCCCCCGGACTTGATCCGGGGCTCCGCTTCTTCTTCTACGGTCGAGACGGCGCGCGTGCGGCACCCCCTTCTCGACTACGGTTCTCGACAGGCTCGAACCTGCGCTCGAAGCAAACGGGAGGGGCAGAGGAGGAGTAGAGCGACCTCCCCCCCACCCGTTCAGTTCGAGCAGCTTCGAGCCTGTCGAGAAGCGTCCGTCGAGAACCCCGCCCCCCGCAAATCACAAAACCCGAACCACCGCCTCCCCGCGCCCACCGAGCATCAGCTCGGTCATCGCCCACACCAGCGCATCGGCGCGATCCGGCGACCGACCCGGCCCCTCATACCCGCCGCCGGTGACCAGCCCGCACAGCTCGTCCTCCAGCGCGGGAAACGCCCCGACATGAAACGCCCGCGCGCCGGTATAGAGCGCCGCCACCGGCTCCGCCCGCGCGACCTTCCCCCGCGACGCATGGACCAGCCGCACCGGCAGCCCGGCATCCGCCGCGCGCAGCACGCTCGCCACCATCGCCCCGCCCTGATTCGCTTCCGCCACCACCCGGTCGGCCGCATGGCGGCCCGCACAGGCCGCCACCGCCGCCGCCCAGCCTTCGGGCGACAGGCCGGAAACGCTCGCATCCTCCAGCACATAGGCGAAGCCGTCCGCGCCCTTGCCGACCGCGACGATGCCGCATGCATCGCCGCCGACCCCGGCGGGCGGATCGACCCCGACCACCACCCGCACCAGCGCCGGCACCTTGTCCACCCGCCGCGCCTCGATCACCGCCCGCTCCCACAGCGCGCCGGCGACATCCTCGATCAGCTCGCCGTCCAGCTCCTGCCGCCCCAGCCGGGTGCCGGCATAGGCCCCCTCGATCTGCGCGAAATAACTCTCCGACAGATGGCGATTGTCACGCGACCGCCCGCCGGTGATCCGCACCCCCTCCATCGCCCGGATGCGGCGCAGCAGCGGGATGACGCGCGGCGTGGTCGTGACCAATGTCTGCGGCCGCTCCCCCATCCGCATTCCCATCATGAGGTTGTCCCACGTCGCATCGGCATTACGCCACTTGGCCAGCTCGTCGCACCACGCGACATGATGCTCCGGCCCGCGCAGCCCCTCCGGGCTTTCGGCGGCATAGACATGCGCCTCGGCCCCCGATCCGAACTCGACCACGCCGCGCGACGGGCGCCACGTGACCGGCCCGTAATGCCGCCCGATCGCCAGCAGGCCGGCGGGGCCGCGCACCATCACGCTCTCCACATCGCGCCGCGTCGCCCCGACCAGCGCGATGCGCAGGTCGCGCCGCTCCGCCGCCTGCGCGCACACCCATTCCGATCCGGCGCGGGTCTTGCCGAACCCGCGCCCCGCCTGGATCAGCCACACCGTCCAGTCATGGTCGGCGATCGTCTGCCCGTCATGCGCCCATAATTTGAAGCGGGTCGCCAATTCGCTGCGCCGGTGCGGCGTGACCCGCAACAGAAAGCGTTCGAGCTGCACGTCGTTCAGTTCGGTCATTGCCGCGACCAGCGGATCGAGACCGCTCATGCCCGCGTTTCCTGCCGACCGCGCATCGCCTTGATCCGGGCGATCAGCACGGCATCCGTCTCGGCCTGGGTTGCGCGGAACCGCTGTTCGCGATGCCCGCTGCCGCCCTTCACGATCGACCGGTGCCGGTCGAGCAGCTTGATCGCCTGTTCGACACTGATCGCGCCTGCGACAACCTTGTCGGGATCGCCGACCGCAACCCCGTCCAGCACCGCGATCGCCTTGGCCAGCAGCATCTCTTCCAGCCGGTCATATCCGGCCAGCAACGCCATGCGCCATTGCGCAGCAAAGGCCGGATCGCGGCGGCGCAGGGCATAGACGCTCGTTTGCGACAGGCCGATCGCCTCGGCTGCGGCGCGTACGTTGCAGGTCGCCGCAACATGATCGAGGAACTGTTCGCGTCGGCCTTGCGTCCATCCCTTCGTGACCCGTCGCAACTGCACCGTTCGACTGCACCCCTCGGCCAGCACCTCTTCCTTGCTCATGTCCCCACCCCCCAGACGCACCTCGGGGCCGACGACGTTTCCGTCCGGCCCCGATCCCCACAATTCCCGATGTTCCTGTTTTGTGCCATAAGAGCGTCGCGCTGTCAACCGAAATGTTCCTATTTGGTTCGTTTATGCGCTGCCATGGCGGATGGGCGTCATCGTCCCCATATAGGAGGCATCGTTGGCAGATGGTCCCGTAGGCGCCAGCGACCGGGAGACGCACGCGCTTCCGCTTACGCTGTTGGGAGCGTCAATATGGACCTCAACGATCTTCTTCACCGCCATCAGGTTTCGCTGATGCGCGCCGCCCGTGCCAAATCGGTCGAGGCCGCCCATTCGCATGGCGGCATGGCGCGCGGCTACGAACGCCAGATCGCGTCGCTGCGCGACCTGCTCGGTGCCTCGGGCCGGATGGTGACGGCATGACCGCCGCCCTCGCACCCGTGGCCGACGAAGCGGTCGATGGCGTGGCCAACGATGTCGACGCGACGCCCGCCGCCGCCCCGGCCGAACCCGCACCGCGCCCCGGCGCGATGAAGTTCCGCCGCAAATACACGACGGTCCGCCTCACCCCCGAACAGGCCACCCGCCAGGGGCAGGTCGCCACCAGCGCCTTCCGCCACTTCGGTGGCCGCGACGCGGCGATGGCGTTCCTCAACGACCATGACGAAACGCTGGGCGGCCGCCCGCTCGACCTCGCGATCGCGAGTGCGGACGGGCTGGCGCTGGTCGAAACCGCGATGGCCGAACGGACGAAGTAGCCGGGTATTGGGGGAGGGTTTCAGGCCTCCCCCAACCCCTCCATTCGGTTCGAGCAGCTTCGAGCCTGTCGAGAAGCGCCCGTCGAGAACCCGCCCGCCTGGGCCACCCGTTCCCGACAGGCGCGACCCTTACAACCCCGCCAGCATCGCCTCCCACGCCGCGACTTCCCCGTCGCGCCGCCCGACGATCCTGAGCGCCCCGGCAACCCCGGTCGCCGGATCGACCTCGATCTCGCCATCCCATTCGAACGTGGCATTGCCGGCGATGGTCACCACGCCGTCCGCATCGGCCTTTGCGCGCACCATGCCGCCGCGATTGAAGACGCGGGTCTCCACGCCCCACCCGATCCGTCCCGTCCGCGCCGCGGCATGGGTCGACGCCGCCATCGCGCTGCCGCAGCTGTTGGTCAGCCCGACACCGCGCTCATAGGTCCGCACGAACAGCGCGGGCGCACGGTCCGCCTCGCGCAGCTCGACGAAGCTGACATTCGCCCGCGTCGGGATCAGCGCGGGCGCCGCCTCGCACCAGTCGCCCAGCCGGACCAGCTCGCCTTCATCCACCGCATCCACGAACGCCACCAGATGCGGGTTGGGCATCGCCACCGCGGTAAAGCGCCGCTCGCTCGGCAAACCCGGAATAACCGCCTCGACGAACGGCGCGTCGCCGACGGTCAGCCCGACATCGTCGGGTGCCAGCGACACCGGCCCGACCTTCGTCTCGATCGTGGCGACGCCGGCCGCGATTTCGGCCACCACCCGCGCCTGCGCGACGCTGGTCTTCAACCGCACCTGCCCCTCGCTGGTCCCGGTAACCTCGAACCCCAGCCGCGCGGTACAGCGCAGCCCGTTCAGGCACGTCTCCGCCTCCGACCCATCCGGATTGAACATTCGCATCCCGAAAATATTCGCCTGATCCGAACCGGTTAGCAGCAGCAACCCGTCCCCGCCGACATCCCCCGCCCGATCCGCCAGCGCCCGCGCCACCCGCGCCCACGCCGCCTCGTCCAGCTCGATCGCCCGCGCATCGATCAGCGGAAAGTCGTTCCCCGACCCATGGCACTTCACGAAAGAAAGTTTCATTACGAAACCTTTGCCCGCGCCCGCTCGATAAACGCCCGCTCGCCCGCCACCCGCGTCGCAAAGGCCGGCCGCGCCAGCATCGCGTCGAGATAGCGCGCAAGGTCCGGATACACCGCCGCATCGACCGGCGCACAGGCGTGCAGCGAACTGGCGAACGCACTGGCGACCGCAATATCGGCCAGCGTCAGCGTATCGCCGACCAGAAAGTCCCGCCCGCCGATCGCCGCGTTCAGATAGGCGAGGATCCCCGGCCACTGGTCGCGTTCGGCCGCATCCGCCGCCGCCGCATCGCCGACCCCGCCCCGAAACAGCGGCCCGACCACCCGGTTGAAGAGCATCGTCCGCCCCGCCGCGAACACCACCGTATCCGCCACTTCGTCGAACCAGATGACGCGCCCGCGCGCCTGCGGATCGGCGGGGATCAGCGCCGGTTCGGGGTGCTTCGCCTCCAGATAGGTCACGATCGCGCTCGAATCGGCGAGCGAGAAATCGCCATCGACCATCGCCGGGATTTGCCCGAACGGGCTGATCGCGCGGAACGACGGCGAAGTATCACCGGGCGCGATCGGGACCAGCTCGACCGCGACTCCCTTTTCCTCGGCGAACACCGCGACCTTGCGGACGAACGGCGAAATGGTCGAACCAAATAGCTGTATCGACATGCGAACTCCCCTCGGCGCGCGCGAAAGGGGCGACACCGGCCGGTCGGCTGTGCCACAATCGGGTATCGTGACGATAGTCCTCCTCCTCGCCGTGATCGCGCTGAGCGTCGCCCTGCTCCGGCTACAGCGCCGGGTCGACGCACTGGAACGACGGGCAGGGGTCCCCGCCGACCCCGTCGCAGCCCCGATCGTCACCCCCATCCCGGCCCGCGCGCCCGCACCGCCCAGACGCCGCCCCACCCTCCCCCGCCCGTCCCGCCCGAAAATCGACTTCGAAACGCTGATCGGCAGCCGGTTGCCGGTATGGATCGGCGGGCTGGCGCTGGTCGTCGGCGGCATCTTCCTCGTGCGCCTGTCGATCGAGGCCGGGTGGCTGACCCCGGCGATACGCACCATGCTGGCCGCGCTGTTCGCGCTCGCCCTGCTGATCGGCAGCGAAGCCGCCCGCCGCCTGCCCGCCACCCGCGACGATCCGCGCATCGCCCAGGTACTGGCCGGCGCGGGCATCGCCTCGGCCTATGCCACGCTCTATCTCGCCGCCGCGCTCTATCACCTGATCGGCCCGGCGACCGGCTTCGCGATCATGCTGGGCGTCACCGCGCTCGGCCTGTTCCTGGCACTTCGCCACGGGCCGCCGACCGCGGTCATGGCGCTGGTCGGCGGGTTCGCCGCGCCGCTGGTCGCGGGCTATGACGCCGCCGGGATCGGCGCGCTGCTCTTCTATCTCGGCCTGTTCGTCGCCGCGCTGCTGGCGCTCGCCATCGTGCGCGGCTGGGCGTGGCTGGCGCTGTCGGCGCTGGTCGCGGCGTTCGGCTGGGCCGGGCTGCTGATCGCATTGGTCCCGCCAACCAGCCTGAGCAGCATCGGCGCATTCCTGATCGCGCTCGGCATCGGCGGCACGCTTGCCGCCCCGCGCGCCGCCATCGCCCGCCCGTGGCTGCGCGCCGCCCCGTTGCTGGTGGCGCTGCTCCAGACGCTCGCGCTCGCCCCGATGCTCGACTTCTCCGGGCTGGCGTGGAGCTTCTACCTCACCCTCTCCGCCGCCGCGCTGTTCCTCGCGTGGCGCGATGCGACCCTGCTCCCCGCCGCGATCGGCGCCGCGATCCTCGTCACGCTGCTGGTCGCGCTCGGCCTGATGCAGGGCGACACCGCCACGCCCGCCGCCCTGCCCCTCGCCCTGCTGCTGTTCGGTACGGGCGGTGGTGCCGCCTCCCGCCGCGCGCCCGGTTGGGCGATCGTCGCGCTCACCGGCACCGCCGCGCCGCTGCTGGCGGCACAGATCGTTGCGCCGCAGTTGCTGCCCCCCGCGCTCTGGGCGCTCGCCAACCTCGCCTTGGCGCTCGCCGCCGCCGCCCTTAGCTGGCGGCACCGCGACCGCACCGGGCAGGGCGACATGGGGCTGGTCGGCGGCGTAGCGGTCGCGGCGCTGGGCACCGGCCTCGCCGTCGCCGCGCTCCTGCCGGCGGTCCTCGCCCCGCTCGCCGCGCTCGGCATCCTGCTGGCGGCGGCACGCTTCGATGGGGCGATCCCCGAGCGGCTCGCCCTCTTCCCGCCGCTGGTCCTGCTCGCCCTCGCGCTGCCGCCGCTGGCCGCCGTGGCACAGGCGCTGTCGGCATCGCTGCTGTGGGAGGAACTGCCCTATCTCCACCTGCCCGCCGCCGGCACCGCCGCCCGGCTGCTCCTGTTCCCCGCGCTCGCCCTGATCGGTGCGGGTCTGTGGCAGCGCAGCCTGTTCGGCCCGGCCCGCCGCCTGATCCTGCCCGCCGCGACCGGCATCGCCATCGCCGGGCTTTATGTCCTGTTCAAGCAACCGCTGGCCATCGCCACGCCCGAAGCCTTCCGCGCGTCGGGCTTTGTCGAACGTGCGCTCCTGACCGACTTGGCCCTGATCGCCGCCTGGGCCGCATGGCACCGCCAGCGCCGATTGGCGCAGGCCCTGCTCGCCCTCGCGCTCGGCCGCATCCTGTGGTTCGACCTGCTCGGCCTCAACCCCGCGCTGGTCGGCCAAGCAGTCGGCGCACTGCCGGTCCTCAACGCCGCCACACTCCATTTCGCCCTCGCCGCCGCGATCGTGTGGCGCCTGACCGGCCTGCCCCGCCGCAGCCTGATCGCCGCCCTGCTGACCCTGATCGCAACCCTCGCCACCATCCGCCAGATCGCGCACGGCACGATCCTCACCGGCCCGATCGGCCTCGCCGAAAATGGCGGCTATTCCGCCGCGATGCTGGCGCTCGCCATCCTTTGGCTGTGGCGCGGCATCGCGCGCGGCAGCGCCGACCTGCGCCGCTTCGGCCTGACCCTGCTCACCCTCACCACGCTCAAGGTCTTCCTGATCGACGCCTCGGCGCTGGAGGGCGTGCTGCGCATCCTCTCGTTCATGGCCTTGGGCGCGGCGCTGATCGCGATCGGCTGGGCCTATCGGCGGTTCGTCACGCCAGCCGGTAATGCGCCGCCAGCCGGTCGAGCGCCAGCGTAAGCACTAGCCGCCCGGCCCGCGCCGGCCAGCCCAGTGCCCTTTCCGCCGCCGGCAGCCCCTCGTTCGCGCACACCGTCCGCCACAATATGTCCGACAGCCCCGGCCCGACCGCCGCCACTGCCGCGTCGAACCGCGCCTTCGCCGCCACCTGCCCGCCCGACGGATCGCCTGGCGCCCCCTTGCCGCCACGCGGCGCCCCGTCCCAGCGCATCGTGACTCGCGGCCCCAGCGCGGCGCGCTCATAATCGCCGCGCAGCCGCTCGCCCGCCTCGTACTGCCGCGCATCGACCAGCGACCGCGCCTTCAGCCAGTCGAGCGGCGATTCGCGCAGGTTGACCTGCACCCGCCGCCCGCCCGGCTCGTCGCGCACTTGGCCCTCGACCAGCCGCCGTTCCACCAGTTCGCGCAAACCCCGTCTCCACCGTTCGATTCGCCGACGGGGTTGCCATGACGGCACGCTTGTAGGAAAGCGTTTGTACCAGATCGGTTTGCACACAAGGACGACGCCGCATGATTACCGCCATCCGCGAAGTCCGTCGCGCCCGCGGCCTGACGCTGGAGGAGGTCGCGATCCGCTGCGTACCGCCGACCACGGCGCAGACCATCGGCCGCCTCGAAACCGGCACCCGCACCGTCTCGGTCGGCTGGCTCAACCGCATTGCCGAAGCGCTGGCGGTCGATGCCGCCGATCTGGTCCGCCTGCCCGAACGCCCCGACATTCCCCTCGCCGCGATCCTCGACGGATCGGGCGCCAGCGCCCCGCGCCGTGCGATGAGCGTCACCCCGCCGCGCAGCGAAGGGGACCTGACCGCGATGATCGTACAGGCGACCACCGGCGACTATCGCGCGGGCGACATGGTCTGGTGCCGCCGCCTCGCGCCCGCCGACTATATCGCCGCGCTGCACCGCGACGTCCTCGCCCCCGCCCCCGCCGGCCGCTTCGCCTTCGGCCGGTTGCTGGCGTTCGACGGCGACATGGTGTCGATCCTCCCCGCGACGCTCGGCGCCGGCCCGGTCGCCTTGCGCTGCGCCTGGATCGCAGTCGCGGAACGGCTGGTGCGGAACCTGTAGCCGCCCCCTCACCGCACGAATGCCCCCCTCTCCACACACGTCACCCCAGCGAAGGCTGGGGTCTCCCTGTTGGGAAGCACCATCTCCGGCCACGCAGAGACCCCAGCCTTCGCTGGGGTGACGTGAAAAGCGGGAATGACGGGCAGGAGCTAAACCCCCACCTACAAACCCCAACTTTCCCCGACGTCACCCTAAAGCGTCGTGACGCCCCCGCGCTGGCGTGTTAGCCCTCGCCCATGCCCGTCTCGGCCACCGCCTCCGCCCGCGAAATCCTCACCAACCTTCACGACGTGATGGCGTCGCGAAGTCCGGCGCAGGCCAAGCTGAACTCCGTCGTCCGCATCATCGCCGAGGCGCTGAACAGCGAGGTCTGCTCGATCTACCTGCTGCGCGAGGGGCTGCTCGAACTCTTCGCCACCGTCGGGCTGGCGCAGGAGGCGGTGCACGTCACCAAATTCGCCCCCGGCGAGGGGCTGGTCGGCACCATCGTCGCCAATATCGAGACGCTGAACCTCGCCGAAGCCGCGACCCATCCCGACTTCGCCTATCGTCCGGAAACGGGCGAGGACAAATATCACAGCTTTGCCGGGGTCCCGATCATCCGCCGCGAACGCGCGGTGGGCGTGCTGACCGTGCAGCACGCCGAACCGCGCCGCTATGCCGATGTCGAGATCGAGGCGCTGCAGACCGTTGCGATGGTGCTGTCCGAACTGATCGCCAATGCCGACCTGATCGACGCGACCGGCGGCGCCTCGATCCGGCCGCAGGCGACCGGCGCGGTGCGCGTGCCCGGCTTCAAGCTGGTCGAGGGGATGGGCGCGGGCGTCGCCGTCTTCCACCAGCCGCGCATCGTCATCGAACACACCGTGGCGGAGGATGTCGAGGCGGAACGCCACCGCGTCTATGCCGCGTTCGACAAGATGCGCGACCAGATCGAACGCATGTCGAACCAGGCCGAATTCGGCGTCGGCGGCGAACATGACGAGGTCCTCGCGACCTACAAGATGTTCGCCTATGACGAGGGCTGGGCACGCCGCATCAACGAGGCGATCGACAGCGGCCTGACCGCCGAGGCGGCGATCGAACGCGTGCAGCAGCGCACCCGGATGCGGATGCGCGAGATCAAGGACCCGCTGCTCGCCGACCGGATGCACGATCTGGAGGACCTCTCCAACCGGTTGCTGCGCATCGTGTCGGGGCAGCTGGGCACCGCCGCGCAGCTGGGCCTCAGGCAGGATACGGTCCTGATCGCGCGCAACCTGGGGCCGGCGGAACTGCTCGAATATGACCGCCGCCGGCTGAAAGGGGTCGTGCTGGAGGAGGGATCGCTCACCGCCCATGTCGTCATCGTCGCGCGGGCGATGGGCGTGCCGGTGCTCGGCCGCGTCCGCGACGTCCGCCGCCTGATCGCGGAGGGCGACCGGCTGCTGCTGAACTCGGTCGAGGACCTGCTGGTCATCCGCCCGACCCCGGCGATGGAGGAAGCGTTCGAATCGAAGCTGGCGCTGACGCAGAAGCGCCGCGCCGCCTTCGCCGCGATGAAGGGGGAGCCGCCGGTCACGAAGGACGGCCACCGCATCACGATGATGGTCAATGCCGGCCTGCGCGACGACGCCGCCGCGCTCGACCTGACCGGGGCCGACGGCATCGGCCTGTTCCGCACCGAATTCCAGTTCCTCGTATCGGCCACCCTGCCGCAGCGCGAGCGCCAGCAGCGGTTATACCGCGACGTACTGGACGTGGCCGGCGATCGCCCGGTGGTGTTCCGCACCGTCGACATCGGCGGGGACAAGGCGCTGCCCTATCTCGACCATGCCGAGGGCCATGACGAGGAAAACCCGGCGATGGGCTGGCGCGCCCTCCGCCTCGCGCTCGGCCGCGAAGGCCTGATGAAGGCACAGGCCCGCGCCCTGATCGAAGCCGCCGACGGCCGCACCCTCAACGTAATGTTCCCCATGGTCTCCGAACCTTGGGAGTTCGAGGAGGCTCGCGCCCTGTTCGAGGCGCAGCGCGAATGGCTGCGCGGGCGGGGCAAGCCGCTGCCGACCGACATCCGCTATGGCGCGATGCTGGAGGTCCCGGCGCTCGCCGACGTGCTCGACTTCCTGTGGCCCAGCCTCGACTTCCTGTCGATCGGCACCAACGACCTGACCCAGTTCCTGTTCGCCGCCGACCGCGCCGATCCGCGCCTCGCGCTGCGCTACGACTGGCTCAGCCCGGCGATCCTGCGCTTCCTGCGCCGCGTGACGAAGGCCGCGCACGACGCGGGCAAGCCGGTCGCGGTCTGCGGCGAAATGGGCGGACGTCCCTTGGAAGCCATGGCGCTGATCGCGCTCGGCATCGACCGGTTGTCGATCACCCCGGCGGCGGTCGGCCCGGTCAAGGCGATGATCCGCTCGCTCGACCGGCAGGCGGCGATGGCCGAAATCGACCGCCTCCTCGCCACCCCCAGCCGCACCCTGCGCCCCGCGCTGGAGGATTGGGCAAAAGCCAACGGCATAGACCTGAGCTGAAGATCCTCCCCGCTCCGCGGGGAGGGGGACCGCCGCGAAGCGGTGGTGGAGGGGGGTGTCCCCGCAACGCAACCGCGCCATATGCGGCCATCCCCCTCCACCAGCTTCGCTGGTCCCCCGCCCCGTGCCGGGGAGGACAGGCAAGTCCTCACCTCAATTCCTCGCCACTTCCCCGCTGCGGCGTTGACAGCCGCCCTGTGCTGGCCGAAACCGCCGATGTACCGGGGGCGGACGATCAGCGGGTTGGAAGGGTAGTATGATGGACGGCGACAGCACCACGGGCGCGCCACGCACGGCGGGCATGATGCTGCGTTCGGCACGCGAGGCGCAGGGCCTGACCCTGTCGGACATCGCGCAGCGCACGCGGATTCCGCTGCGCCACCTCGAGGCGGTCGAGGACGGCAAGTTCCAGGCGCTGCCCTCGATCACCTATGCGATGGGTTTCGGCCGCGCCTATGCCCGCGCCGTCGGCGTGGACGAGACGGAGGTCGCGCGCGCCTTGCGCTCCGAACTCGCGACCAATTACCAGCGGCCCGAACCGCTGCAGGACCTCGAACCGATCGACATGCGCCGTGGCCCCTCGCCCGGCGTCGTTGTCATCGCCGCCGCGATTGCCATCGTGCTGCTGCTGGGCGTCGGCCTGTATTTCGGCACCTCGCTGTTCCGCAGCGACGAACCGGTGACCGCGCCCGCCGCGACCGTCGCCGGCGACCTCGGCATGTTGCCGCCGACGCCGACGCCCGCCACCGGCAACACCGCCCCCATCGCCCCGCCGGTCACGGCGGGCGGGGGTCAGGTGACGCTGACCGCGACCGGCACGACCTGGGTCCGCATCTTCGACGACACCGGCACGCTGGTGAACAAGGAGATGAAGTCGGGCGACCGCTACGACGTGCCGATGACCGCGAAGAACCCGCAGATCCGCACCGGCCGCCCCGACCTGCTGACCGTCACCGTCAACGGGTCGAACGTGCCGCCGCTCGGCACCGCCGAACGTCCGATCACCGTCGGCGTCAGCGCGGAGGCACTGCGCAACCGTGGCGCCGCCGCGCCCGCACCCACGCCGTCGCCCGCCGGTTAAGCGTGGCGACAGCTCGCCAGTCTAGGGTCGCGCGGCCCGTCCAACCTGCTCCGGGGGGAGTTTCCATGCGTATCGTCACCGCCCTGCCGCTCCTGGCACTCGGCCTGCTCGCCGCCGTGCCCGCCTCTGCCCAGAGCGCCACCGCGCTCGACGGCCGGGTGAACAAGCTGGAGCGCGAGATGCGCGCGGTGCAGCGCAAGGTCTTTCCCGGCGGCGCCCCCAACCAGGTCGAACCGCAGATCACCGCCCCGACCCAGCCGGTCGAAATCCCCGGCAGCCCGTCGAGCGGCCCGCTCGCCACGCTGACCTCGCGCGTCGACGCCCTCGAATCGCAGCAGCAGGCGCTGACCGGCCAACTCGAACAGGCGCAATACAAGCTGCGCCAGCTCGAATCGGCGTTCGAGGCCTACAAGACCGCGACCGATACGAAGCTGAAGACGCTGGAATCCGGCGGCGCCGCGCCGATCGCTCCGGCGACCCCCGGCGCGGTCGCAGCTTCGGGCGACACCTCGACCGACAATGCCCCCGCACCGACGCGCGGTCCCGGCAATGGCGGCGGGACGCTCGGCGGTACCACGGTCCGCCCGCCCGCCGTCACCGCCCCCGCCACCGCCGACCCGGCCCGCGCCGCGCGCGTCAATGCGATCGAAAAGCCGTCGTCCGGCGACGCGGCGGAGGACGGCTATCTCTACGGCTTCCGCCTGTGGAGCGCGAAACTCTATCCCGAAGCCATCGCCGCGCTGCGCCCGGTCGTCGCGAAATACCCGAAACACCGCCGCGCCAGCTATGCCCAGAACCTGATCGGCCGCTCCTATCTCGACGACGGCAAGCCCAGCCTCGCATCGCGCGAATTCTACGACAACTACAAGAACATGCCCGACGGCGAACGCGCCCCCGACAGCCTGTTCTACCTGGCCGACGCCCTAACCAAGCTGAAGAAGACCAAGGAAGCCTGCGACGTCTATGGCGAGCTGAGCGACGTCTATGGCGAAAAGCTGTCGGCGACGATGAAGTCCGATGTGGCCAACGGGCGGACGGCGAACAAGTGCGCGGCGTGAGGGTCGAACGCATTCGTGCCGAATAAGGGCTAACCCTCCCCCCACCTGAAACCGTTTGGTTCGAGCAGCTTCGAGCTTGTCGAGAAGCGGCAGTCGAGAACCCTGTGTTCGGGGCAACCCCTTCTCGACTACGGTTCTCGACAGGCTCGAACCTGCGCTCGAAGCAAACGGGGGAGAAAATAGGGGAACCGAACCGATGCTGGCATCTCATCCGCCCCCACCCCCCGAAGCCACCACCCGCTTCACCCGCGACCTGATCGCGCTCGCCCCCGCCCCGACGCAAGACCGCCCGCTGGCGATCGCCGTCTCCGGCGGTCCCGATTCGATGGCCCTGCTCGCCCTCGCCGCCGCCGCCTTCCCCGACGGCGTGATCGCGGCCACCGTCGACCATCGCCTGCGCGCCGCCTCGGCCGACGAAACGGCCATGGTCGCCGACTGGTGCCGCGCCCACGCCATCCCCCACGCGACGCTCGCACCGGCCAGCCCCCCCGCCGGCGCCAGCATCCAAGCGCAGGCCCGCCATATCCGCTACGCACTGCTCGCCGACTGGGCTCGCGCCGCCGGTGCGACCGCCCTCGCCACCGCGCACCACGCCGACGATCAGGCCGAAACTTTCCTGATGCGCGCCGCCCGTGCCTCCGGCCCAGCGGGCCTCGCCGGCATCCGCCCGCGCTGGGAATTTCGCAGCGATCGATGGGCAGTCGCGACATCCCCAAAGGAGCCGTACCCCCGCGCAGGCGGGGGTCCAGGGCGGCCGGACGCGACCGTAGTAACAGGCAACCCTGGGTCCCCGCCTGCGCGGGGACACGGCACCTGCATGGGGCAACGCCTCCCCATCGTCCGCCCGCTCCTCACCTGGCGCCGCGCCGACCTGCGCGTCCTCGCCGCCGCCCTCCCCTTCGTCGACGACCCGTCGAACACCGACCCGCGCCACGACCGCACCGCCGCCCGCGCACTGCTGGCCGACGGCAAGCTCGACCCGCTCGCCCTCGCCGCCGCCGCCGCGCATTGCCGCGAGGTCGACGCCGCGCTGACCGAGACGATCGACTGGCTGTGGCGCACCCGCACCCTGCCCGCCGACGTCGGCGAACACCGCCTCGACATGACCGACCTGCCCCGCGAGCTGCGCCGCCGACTCACCCGCCGCGCGATCGGCGACATGCGCCGCGACCACGCCATCACCGAAGGCAAATGGTCCGACGCTGCCAACATCGAATCGCTGCTCGACGCGCTCGATTCGGGCGGAAAAGCGACCCAGGCCGGCGTAGTTGCATCAGCAAAGGCCGGAATCTGGCACTTTCGCCCCGCTCCGCCGCGTCGATCAGCCTGATCGACGTTGTTCCATTGCCATTAACCTCGCCAAGCCTATCTTGGGTGGACTGAGAGGTAGCACGTCCGCATGAACGACAACGACAAGCAGAACGGCCCCGAAAACAACGGCGGCAACCCCTGGATGAAGAGCCTGTTGATCTGGGTCGGCATCCTGGTGTCGCTGGCGATTTTCGTCCAGCTGTTCAACGGCCCGTCGACGCAGACCCAGGGGCAGGTGATCCCTTATTCGACCTTCCTGAACAAGGTCGACGAAGGGTCGGTTCGCGACGTCAATATCGCGACCAGCACGATCACCGGCACCTACACCAACGACGACAAGTTCCGCACCAACGCGCTGAACGATCCCAACCTGATCGAACGGCTGCGCGCGAAGAACGTCGTGATGAACGCGCGTCCGGAGGAAGGGCCGAACATCTGGATGGCGATCCTCGTCCAGTCGCTGCCGTTCCTGCTGTTCCTCGGCATCGCCTTCTTCGTCCTGCGCCAGATGCAGAAGGGCGGCGGCGGTGGCGGCGCGATGGGCTTCGGCAAGTCGCGCGCGCGGATGCTGACGCAGAAGGAAGGCAAGGTCACCTTCGACGATGTCGCCGGCATCGATGAAGCCCGCGCCGAGCTGACCGAGATCGTCGACTTCCTGAAGGACCCGACGAAGTTCGCGCGTCTGGGCGGCAAGATTCCGAAGGGCGCGCTGCTGGTCGGCTCGCCCGGCACCGGCAAGACGCTGCTCGCCCGCGCGATCGCTGGCGAAGCGGGCGTGCCGTTCTTTACCATTTCGGGGTCGGACTTTGTCGAGATGTTCGTCGGCGTCGGCGCCAGCCGCGTACGCGACATGTTCGAACAGGCCAAGAAGTCGGCGCCCTGCATCGTCTTCATCGACGAAATCGACGCGGTCGGTCGCCATCGCGGCGCGGGCCTCGGCAACGGTAACGACGAACGCGAACAGACGCTCAACCAGCTGCTGGTCGAAATGGACGGGTTCGAGGCGAACGAGGGCATCATCATCGTCGCGGCGACCAACCGTCCCGACGTGCTCGACCCCGCGCTGCTGCGTCCGGGCCGCTTCGATCGCCAGGTCGTGGTCCCACGTCCCGACATCGAGGGCCGGATCAAGATCCTGCAGGTCCATATGAAGAAGGTGCCGCTGGCGCCCGACGTCGACGCCCGCGTCATCGCGCGCGGTACGCCGGGCTTCTCGGGTGCCGACCTTGCCAACCTCGTCAACGAAGCGGCGCTAACGGCGGCGCGCAAGGGTAAGCGCCTCGTCGCGAACCAGGAGTTCGAAGAGGCCAAGGACAAGGTGATGATGGGTGCCGAGCGGCGCTCGATGGTGATGACCGACGATGAGAAGCGGATGACCGCTTATCACGAGGCCGGCCATGCCATCGTCTCGCTCCACGAACCGGCATCGGACCCGATTCACAAGGCGACGATCATCCCGCGCGGTCGTGCGCTGGGCATGGTAATGCGTTTGCCGGAACGCGATTCGTACAGCTATCATCGCGACAAGATGTACGCGAACCTGTCGGTCGCGATGGGCGGGCGCATCGCCGAGGAAATCATCTTCGGCTATGACAAGGTGTCGTCGGGCGCGTCGGGCGACATTCAGCAGGCGACCTCGCTCGCCCGCGACATGGTCACCCGCTGGGGCATGTCCGACGCGGTCGGCCCGGTCGAATATGGCGAACCGCAGGGGGAATCGTTCCTCGGCTATTCGTCGTCGGCCCCGGCACGCATGTCGAACAAGACCGCCGAGCTGATCGACAGCGAGATCAAGCGCATCGTCGAGGGCGGCCTGGAACGCGCCCGCCAGCTGCTGACCGATCATGTCGATCAGCTGCATACGCTGGCCGGTGCCCTGCTCGAATATGAAACCCTGTCGGGTGACGAGATCAAGCGGCTTATCGCGGGCGAGGACATCGGCCGCGATGAAGGCACCCCCTCCGCCCCGCTGGCAGCGGGCGGCACCTCGATCCCCAAGACCCGCCGTCCGCGCGGCCCCTTCGGATCGCCGACGCCGCAGGGGGCATAACCCTGTGCCCGGTGGTGGAGCGGTCGCTCCACCACCGGGCACCACATGGCGCGCGCGAATGGCGTGCGAGTGTGAACTTTGTGAACTTTGGCGCCGATCTGCACGTCGGCCATATTGACTTCCCCGACGCCCGGTCGAACGATGTGACATCATCGCATCGCTGTCCGGCGATCGGCCAGGAGTCCTTATCCCCCATGCGTATCCGTCCGCTGCTGCTCGCCTGCACCCTTGCGCTAGGCGCCTCGACCCTCGCCGCGCAGACCGCCCAGCCCGGCCCCGACATCTGGCCGCCGAAGGGCGACATCCCGGCGAACTTCTTAGCCCCGACCGACAAATACGACTATGTGAAGCGCGAAGTGATGATCCCGATGCGCGACGGGGTAAAGCTGCACACGGTCATCATGATCCCGAAGGGCGCGACCAACGCCCCGATCCTGCTGACCCGCACCCCCTATAATGCCTCGGGCCGCGTCGCCCGCGCCGACAGCACCAGCTATGTCGCGGCGCTGCCACAGGGCGACGAGGTCTTCACCCGCGCCGGCTATATCCGCGTGTTCCAGGACATTCGCGGCAAATACGGGTCGGAGGGCGAGTATGTCGTCACCCGCCCGGTCCGGGGGCCGCTGAACCCGACCAACACCGATCACGTCACCGACGCCTATGACACGATCGACTGGCTGGTGAAGAAGGCGAACCTGCCCGAAAGCAACGGCCGCGTCGGGATGCTGGGGTCGTCGTACGAAGGCTTCACCGTCGTCATGGCGCTGCTGAACCCGCATCCCGCTCTGAAGGTCGCCGCCCCCGAAAGCCCGATGATCGACGGCTGGATGGGCGACGACTGGTTCCACTATGGCGCCTTCCGCCTCGCCAATATCGGCTGGATCGGCAGCCAGACCGGCTACAAGGGCCCCGGCGCGTCGCCGCCCTCGACCACCTATGACGATTACGACCAGTTCCGGAATGTCGGCTCGGCCAACGACTGGGCCAAGGCATCTGGCTATGCCCAGCTGCCCTTCTGGCAGCGCTTCGTCGCGCATCCCTCCTACGACGCCTATTGGCAGGGGCAGGCGCTCGACAAGCTGATCGCCGCCAATCCCTCCAACGTGCCGACCATGTGGGAACAGGGACTGTGGGATCAGGAGGACATGTACGGCGCGATCACCGCGTGGGAAGCGCTGAAAGCCAAGGGCAAGGGCGGCAACAACTTCCTCGTGATGGGCCCGTGGCGGCACAGCGGGGCGAACTATGACGGGTCGTCGCTGGGCGACATCAAGTTCAACGGCGACACCGCGCTGCAATGGCGCGAGAACTATCTGTTCCCGTTCTTCGACCAGTATCTGCGCGACGGCCGCCCGGCCTTCACCCCGCCCCAGGCCCTGATCTACAACACCGGCGAGAATCATTGGGACGAACTCGCCCAGTGGCCGCTGGCGTGCGAGAAGGGTTGCACCGCCCCGCTCAAGCCGATCTATCTGGGGGCGGACGGCGACCTCGGCTTCACCGCGGCCAAGGCCGGCGGCGACAGCTATGTCTCCGACCCCGCCAAGCCGGTCCCGCACCTCTCCCGCCCGGTCAATTTCGACGATGGCCGGTGGAAGGCGTGGCTGGTCAGCGACCAGCGCCATGCCGATGGCCGCACCGACGTGATGACCTACCAGACCCCGGTGCTGACCCAGCCGGTCAAGGTATCCGGCGCGCCGATGGCCGACATCTTTGCCAAGACGACCGGCACCGATGGCGATTTCGTGGTGAAGGTGATCGACGTCTATCCCGACGTCGTGCCGGGCCAGCCGGCGATGGGCGGCTATCAGCTCCCCATCAGCCTCGACATCTTCCGCGGGCGGTATCGCAACGACTTCGCCAAGCCGTCGGCGATTCCGGCGAACAAGACGCAGCGCTATCGCTTCCGCCTGCCGACGGTGAACCATGTGTTCCAGCCGGGCCACCGCATCATGGTGCAGGTCCAGTCGTCGCTGTTCCCGCTCTACGACCGCAACCCGCAGACCTATGTCCCGAACATCTTCACCGCCCCCAAGGACGCGTATCGCAAGGCGACGGTGACGATCGAACGCGGCGGCGCCAGCCCCAGTGCGGTTTGGCTGCCGGTGGTGGAGGCGAAGTAACTCCCCACGCCAAAAGCGTCACCCCAGCGTAGGCTGGGGGCTCCCCGTGGCGGTCGATCGGCCAACCAACGGGGAGACCCCAGCCTACGCTGGGGTGACGTTTGTGGCGGATGGGTGGAGCGTTGGGGTCGGTGGTCAGCCCGCCTACCCGTGGCTGCGCCCGAAATCCTCGCGCGCATCGTCCTGCCCCTGCTCGACGATCGACCGCCGGATCGCCCGCGTCCGGGTGAACAGGTCGAACAGCTCGTCACCCTTGTCCCAGCGGATCGCGCGTTGCAGCGCCGACAGGTCCTCGGAAAAGCGCTGGAGCATTGCCAGCACCGCGTCCTTGTTCGCCAGGAACACGTCGCGCCACATCGTCGGGTCGGACGCTGCGATCCGGGTGAAGTCGCGGAAGCCGCCCGCCGAATATTTGATGACCTCGCTCTGCGTCACCGCCTCCAGGTCGGACGCGGTGCCGACGATGGTATAGGCGATTAGGTGCGGAAGATGACTGGTAACCGCCAGCACCAGGTCGTGGTGCTGCGCGTCCATCCTGTCGATCTCGGCCCCCAGCCGGCGCCAGAACTCCGCGACCCGCTCGACCGCCGTCGCATCGGCGTCGGCGGCGGGGGTCAGGATGCACCAGCGCCCCTTAAACAGCGTGGCGAAGCCCGCCTCCGGCCCGCTGCGCTCGGTCCCGGCCACCGGATGCGCCGGCACGATCGCGACGCCGGGCAGCGCCTCGGCAAGTGCGGCGGCGATGCCGGCCTTGCTTGACCCGACATCGCTGACGATCACGCCATCGGGCAGGTCGGCGGCGATCTCCGCCGCGACCGTCCCGATCGCGCCGACCGGCACGCACAGGATGACGAGGTCGGCATCGATCACCGCCGCCCCGGCATGGTCGGTACAGTCGTCGACCAGCCCCAGCGCCCGCACCGCCTCGCGCGCTTGCGGAGAGGCATCATGCCCGGTCAGCCGCACCGTCGGCATCTCGGCACGCACGGCGCGGGCGATCGACGATCCGATCAGCCCCAGCCCGATGATGGCGACGCGGGAGAAGGGCAACATCAGCCGCCCACGATCTCACGCAGCGCGGCGGCGATGCCGCGCACCTCCGCCTCGGTCCCGATCGAGATGCGCAGGCCGTTGGCGAGGCCCTGTCCGGGGAGCCAGCGGACGATGAAGCCGCGGTCCATCAGCGCCTGATATGCGTCGCCCGCGCTGACCGGCCCGTCGAAGAGCACCAGCACGAAATTGGCCTTGGACGGCACGGCGCGCAGGCCCGCATTGCCCATGGCAGCGATCTCGCCCTCGAACCACGTCCGCCACTGGCGGTTGTGGGCGCGGCTCGCCTCGACGAACGCCTTGTCGCGGATCGCGGCGATCGCCGCCTGCTGTCCGGCGGTGGTCACGTTGAACGGCGCGCGAATGCGGTGCATCGCATCGATCGCCTCTACCGAGCCATAGCCCCAGCCGATCCGTTCGGCGGCAAGGCCATGGATCTTCGAAAAGGTCCGCGTGACCAGCACATTGGGCTGCGTCCTGGCGAGTTCGAGGCCGTGATCGTCCTCGGTCGGCTCCAGATACTCAGCATAGGCCTGATCGAGGACCAGCAGCACGGTTGACGGCAGGCCGGCGTGCAGCCGCGCGATCTCGGCGCGTGGGGCATAGGTGCCGGTCGGGTTGTTCGGATTGGCGACGAACACCACGCGGGTCCGCTCGGTCACGCTGGCCAGGATCGCATCGACATCGGTCGCATGGTCCTTGTCCGGGGCGATCACCGGGGTCGCGCCCACCCGCCGCGTCGCGATCTCATAGACCGCGAAACCGTAGCGGACGAAGATCACCTCGTCGCCATGCCCGGCATAGGCACCGGCGGCCAAGTGCAGCACCTCGTCCGACCCGGTGCCATAGATGATGCGCGCCGGGTCCAGCCCATGCGCCTGCCCGATCGCCACGCGCAGGTCGGCGGCACCGGGATCGGGATAGCGCTCCAGGCTGCGGTCGGCGGTCGCGAAGGCGGCACGGGCATGGGGCGAGGTGCCCAGCGGATTTTCGTTCGACGACAGCTTCGCCACCTGCCGCCCGTCATCGGTCTTGGACCGGCCGGGGACGTAGGGGGCGATGTCGAGGATCCAGGGCTTGGGAGCGGGCGCGTTCATGGCGCTGGCACTGGCAAATGCGGGGCGTGAACGCAAGGTTTGGGGCGCCCTACCCTTATCGTCATCCCCGCGCAGGCGGGGATCCATAGACGCAGCGGTTGCGGCTCCGGCAGGAACGTCGGCGCAGATGGATTCCCGCCTTCGCGGGAATGACGATGGGGGCAGTGTCGCACGCCCCGACCCTTGAACCCGCCGCGCCGCCCGCCTAACCGCTTGCCCCATGGATTCCCGTTTCGGCCCCGATCGTCGCGCCACCCTTGCCACCGGCCTTGCGCTGGACGGCGGGGCGATGCTGCCGTCGATCGACATCGCCTATGAAACCTATGGCACGCTGTCGCCCGACCGCGACAATGCGGTGCTGATCTGCCACGCGCTGACCGGCGACCAGCATGTCGCCTCGACCCATCCGCGCACCGGCAAGCCCGGCTGGTGGGCGCGCATGGTGGGGCCGGGCAAGCCGATCGACCTGAACAAGCATTTCGTCATCTGTTCGAACGTGCTGGGCAGTTGCATGGGGTCGTCGGGGCCGGCGAGCATCGATCCGGCGACCGGCACCCCGTACGCGATGCGGTTTCCGGTGCTGACCATCCGCGACATGGTGCGGGCGCAGGGGATGCTGCTCGACCATCTCGGCATCGATCGGCTGCACGCGGTGGTCGGCGGGTCGATGGGCGGGATGCAGGCGCTATCGTGGGCCGCGACCCTGCCCGACCGGGTGGCGGCGGTGGTGGTGATCGCGTCGACCGCGCGGCATTCGGCGCAGAACATCGCGTTCCACGAAGTCGGGCGGCAGGCGATCATGGCCGACCCGAACTGGCGCGGCGGCGACTATTATGCCGACGGCGCTCCCCCCGCCGCCGGGCTGTCGGTGGCGCGGATGGCGGCGCATATCACCTACCTGTCCGAAGCGGGGCTGACCGCCAAGTTCGGCCGCAAGCTGCAGGCGCGCGCCGATGGACAGGCGGGGGCCAAGACCTTCGGGTTCGACGCCGATTTCCAGGTCGAAAGCTATCTCCGGCATCAGGGACTGGCCTTTACCGACCGGTTCGATGCCAACAGCTATCTCTACATCACCCGCGCGCTCGATTATTTCGATCTGGCGGAGGAGCATGGCGGGGTGCTGGCCAACGCGTTCCGCGCGACGAAGGCACGGTTCTGCATCGTCAGCTTCGACACCGACTGGCTGTACCCGACCGCCGAGTCGCGCAGCATCGTCCACGCGCTGAACGCCGCCGGCGCGCCGGCCAGCTTCGTCGAACTGTCGTCCCCGTTCGGGCACGACGCGTTCCTGCTCGATTCACTCGAACTGGACCGGATCATGGCAGGATTCTTGGGGGCGGGCGCATGACCTTCGTGCTTTCCGACGATCGCGACCGGCTGGACATCGCCCGCATCCATGGCTGGCTGGCGTCGAGCTACTGGTCGCCGGGTATCGAGCGCGAGCGGGTCGAGCGCGCCATCGCCGGGTCGCACCCGATCGGCGCCTATCGTGACGGCGTGCAGGTCGGGTTCGCGCGGGCGATCACCGACCGGGCGACCTTCGCCTGGATCGCCGACGTCTTCGTCGACGATAGCGCGCGTGGGCAGGGTATCGGGCGGGCGATGGCCGGCTGGTTCGTCGATCATCCCGATCTTACCGGACTTCGCCGCATCGGCCTGGTCACGGCGGACGCGCATGGCGTGTATGCGAAGCTCGGCTTCCACCCCCTGCTGCGGCCCGATCGCTATATGGAACGGTTGTCGGCGGAAGCGACGGCGATGCTGGAGGCACGGCCATGACGACGCTGCGTTCCGACCTCGCGATCATCGCGGCGAATGTCGCGTCCGGATCGCGCATCCTCGATGTCGGCTGCGGCGACGGGCAATTGATGGCGGCGCTGCGTGACGAACGCGGCGTCGATGCACGCGGGCTGGAGATCGATCCGGGCAATGTCGCCGATGCGATGGCGCGGGGGCTGTCGGTGATGCAGGGCGATGCCGATCGCGACCTTGCCGACTATCCCGACGCCAGCTTCGACTATGCGATCCTGAGCCAGACGTTGCAGACCGCGATGCGGCCGCACGTCGTGCTGGACCAGCTGTTGCGCATCGGCGCGCAGGCGTTCGTGTCCTTTCCGAACTTCGCGCATTGGCGAGTGCGCGCGTCGCTGTTGTGGGGCGGGCGGATGCCGGTGACGAAGCTGTTGCCGCTCGAATGGTATGAAACGCCCAACATCCACCACCTGACGATCGACGATTTCCGCGCGTACGTCGCCAAGCAGGGCATCACCGTGGTCGATGCGTGGTTCCTGTCGGGGGGTAGGCGGACCACGGCGGCGGCGGCCAATTTCCGCGCCGAACATGCGGTGTTCCTGCTCAAACGCTGACGCCGCGTTAACCATTGCGAAGGCTTTGCGGCCGATATTCCGAATCTGTCGGGGGACAAGACGGGAATCGGTTCGATGCGTACACGCCTGCTCCTGCTCGCTGCCTGCAGCGCCGCGCTGCTTCATGGCTGCGCGCGCAAGACGCCCGAGGTCGCGGTGGTGACGCCGCCGCCCGTGCCGGTCGCAACGCCCGCGCCAAAGCCAAAGCCGCCGATGGGCGCCGCCGCCACCCTCGCCATTCCGGCCACGCTGCCCGATGGCAGCTATGCGACGCCCAACCATGCGCTGTCGACCGATGCCGCCGTCTGGCATCTGCGATCAGCGCTGAACGTCGCCGCGCTCCAGTGCAACGTCGCCGATCCGACCGGCGTCGCCCAATATAACCGGCTGCTCAAGGTCCATGCCGCCCGCTTCGCCGCCGCGCACAAGGCGCTGGAGGCCGAATATCGCCGCAGCGGCGGCGACTGGCAGGACCGGTTCGACGATGCGATGACCCGCGTCTACAACTATTTCGCCCAGCCACCGGTGCGCGAGCAGTTCTGTGCGACGGCACTGCCGATGCTGGCACAGGTCGCCGACCTGCCGGCGGGCGGGATCGACGGTTTCGCCGCGCCCGGCATCGCCTCGCTCGACCAGCCGTTCGTCGACTTCTATCGCGCCTACGACCGGTATCGGATCGAACTGGCGGCATGGCAGGCGGGACAGGCGCCGAGGCTCGCGGTCGATCCGCAGGTGCTGGTCGCCTCCACCGACGTCACCGGCGGCGGCTATCGCATGGCCGCGCGCTGATCCGCTTGCCAGCGATGCGGCGACCGGTCACGATCGGCGGATGGCTCACGCTCCCATTCGCATCGGCATCGGCGGCTGGAGCTTTCCGCCGTGGCGCGGCACCTTCTATCCGGACAAGCTGGCGCAGAAGCGCGAGCTGGAGTTCGCGTCGCACGCGCTGACCGCGATCGAGATCAACGCGACCTATCACGGCACCCAGAAGCCGGCGAGCTTCGCCAACTGGGCCGCGACCGCGCCCGACGGCTTCGTGTTCGCGGTGAAGGCGTCGAAATACTGCACCAACCGCAAGGTGCTGGCCGAGGCGGGCGAATCGATCGAACGGTTCATCGGCTCGGGCATCACCGAACTGGGCGACAAGCTGGGGCCGATCCTGTGGCAGTTCATGGCCACCAAGAAGTTCGATGCGGACGATTTCGCCGCCTTCCTGTCGCTGTTGCCCGGCTCCCATGCCGGCGTGACCCTGCGCCATGCGGTGCAGGTCCGGCATGAGAGCTTTGCCGTGCCCGCGTTCATCGCCATGGCGCGCAAGGCGGGGGTGGCGATCGTCCATGCTGATTCCGCCGGCTATCCCGCGATCGCCGATGTGACCGGCGATTTCGTCTATGCCCGGCTGGAGAATGCGCAGGAGGAGGTCGCCACCGGCTATGACGACGCCGCGCTCGACCGCTGGGCCGATGCTGCGCGGAGCTGGGCCGCTGGCGGAGCGCCGGACGGCCTGCCCTATGTCGACGCGACGCCGCCGGCCGGAACACCCCGCGAAACCTTCGTCTTCTTCATCAACGGCGCGAAGGTACGGGCACCGCACGGCGCGATGGCGTTGATCGACCGGCTATAGCCCCTCGCGCCGCAGCGGGCGGGCCAGCAGCGTATCGATGACCTGCGCGACCGGCGTAGCGTCCAGCAGCGCGCCGACCGCTGCCGTCACCGGCATGTCGACCCCCGCCTCCGCGGCCGCCTCGCGCAGGACCGGGGCGGTGAACGCACCCTCGGCCACCGTCCGGCGATCGGCCATCAGCTCGGCGGCGGCCCGCCCCTGCCCCAGCCCGACGCCCAGCGAATAGTTGCGCGACGCGGTGGAGGAACAGGTCAGCACAAGATCGCCCAGCCCCGACAGTCCCGCCAACGTTTCCGCCCGCGCGCCGCGCGCCAGGCCGAACCGCGTCATCTCGGCAAAGCCGCGCGCGATCACCGACGCCCGCGCATTCTGGCCCAGCCCCGCGCCCTCGACCACACCGCACGCGATGGCGAGGACGTTCTTCACCGCCCCGCCGATCTCCGCGCCGATCACATCGTCGCTGGCATAGGGGCGGAAGGCCGGTGCGGCGAGCCGTTCGGCTAGCCGGTCGCGCAACGTCGGATCGGCACAGGCGAGGGTGACGGCGGTCGGCTTGCCCGCCGCGACCTCGTGCGCGAAGGTCGGGCCGGACAGCACCGCGACCGGGGCCTGGGGGTGGACGGCGCGGGCGACTTCGCCGACCAGCAGGCGCGTCCCCGCCTCGATCCCCTTGGCACACAGCACCAGCGCGCGGGTGCCGACATCGATCGCCGACAGCACGCTGCGGACATGCTGCGCGGGGGCGACGACCAGCAGCGCCTCCGCGTCGTGCAGCGCAGCGGCGTCGGTCGTGGCGTGGATCGCATTCGACAGGGTGACGCCGGGCAGGAACAGCGGGTTGCAGCGGGTGGCGTTGATCGCCTCGGCAACCTCGCCCTCGCGGACCCAGAGCGTCACGTCGCCGCCGCGTGCCGCGACCTGCGCCAGCGCCGTGCCCCAGGCGCCACCGCCGATGACCCCGATCTTCATGCCTTCACTCCTGCCCCACGCACCTTTTCCGCCGACGGATCGAGCGGCCAGCGCGGCCGCGCCGCTACGTCCAGCGGGTCGCTATATCCGGCCATGAACCGCTCCGCCCCGGCCCATGCGATCATGGCGGCATTGTCGGTACACAGCCAGAGCGGCGGCGCGACGAAGCGCAGGCCGTTCGCCTCCGCCAACCCCTCCAGCGCCGTCCGCACCGCGCGATTGGCAGCGACGCCGCCCGCCACGACCAGCGCGCTGACCGGCCCGGCGAGGTGCAGCGCCAGCCGGGTCCGATCGAGCAGGCAGTCGACCACCGCCTGCTGGAACGACGCGGCGATGTCGGCGGTCGTGTGGATGCCGGCATCGTGCGCGCGCAGCACCGCGCTCTTGAGGCCCGCGAACGAGAAATGCGGCTCCGGTGTGCCGACCAGCGGGCGGGGCAGCGGCACCGCCTTCGCATCGCCGTCCATTGCCGCCGCCTCGACGCGCGGGCCACCGGGATAGCCGAGGCCGAGCACCTTGGCGGTCTTGTCGAACGCCTCGCCCGCCGCATCGTCGATCGTGGTGCCCAGCCGCCGATACTGGCCGACGCCATCGACGCGCAGCAGCTGGCAATGGCCGCCCGACACCAGCAGCAGCAGGTACGGATAGGCGAGGTCGGGATCGCTCAACCGCGGGGAGAGCGCGTGCCCCTCCAGATGATTGACCGCGACCAGCGGCTTGCCCGCCGCCAGCGCCAATGCCTTGGCCGTGACCAGCCCGACCATCACCCCGCCGATCAGCCCCGGACCGGCGGTGGCCGCGATCGCGTCGACATCGCCCAGCGCGACCCCGGCATCGGCCAGCGCGCCCTCGACCAGCGACGGCAGAATCTCGACATGCGCCCGCGCCGCGATTTCGGGCACGACGCCGCCATAGGGGGCGTGCGCCGCCTCCTGTCCCGCGAGGCGGTGCGACAGGATGGTGCGGTCGCCGCGCACCAAAGCGACGGCGGTTTCGTCGCAGCTGGATTCGATACCGAGGATCAGGGGGGTGGACATGGCGTTGGCTGTAGCGCGGATTGTGGCGTCGTGCGAACCCCCGGCTTGCCCTGCGCCACCCCGATGGATAGCGAGCGACCATGACCTTCAAACTGGGCACGCGCGGATCGCCGCTGGCATTGGTACAGGCGCACGCCACCCGCGACGCGCTGGCGACGGCGCACGGGATCGACCCGGCGACCATCGAGATCGTGACGATCAAGACCACCGGCGACCGGGTGCAGGACCGCGCGCTGGCCGAGATCGGCGGCAAGGCGCTGTGGACCAAGGAACTCGACCGCGCGCTCTGCTCCGGCGAGATCGACGCGGCGGTACATTCGATGAAGGATGTCGAGACGGTCCGCCCGACCGAGATCCGCATCGCCGCGATGCTGCCACGCGCCGATGTCCGCGACCGGCTGGTCGGGATCGCCAGCCTTGCCGACCTGCCGCAGGATGGCGTCGTCGGGACCAGCAGCCCGCGCCGCGCCGCGCAGGTGCTGCGCCACCGTCCCGACGCGCGGATCGTGCTGTTTCGCGGCAATGTCGACACCCGCCTTGCCAAGCTGGCGGCGGGGGAGGTCGATGCGACCCTGCTCGCCGCCGCCGGGCTGGAGCGACTGGGCCGGCACGACGTCGGCACCGCGCAGTCGATCGACACGCTGCTCCCCGCCCCGTCGCAGGGGGCGGTCGGGATCGAGGTACGGGCCGAGGATGCCGCCACCTTCGCCTTCGTCCGTGCGATCGACCATGCGCCGACGCACCAGGCGGTGCGCGCCGAGCGCGGGTTCCTCGCGGCGCTGGGGGCCGATTGCCATTCGCCGGTGGGCGCGCTCGCGACGATCGAGGGCGACGTGCTGACGCTGCGCGCGCAGTTGCTGGCACAGGACGGCAGCGCGCAGGTGGCCGACAGCGCCAGCGGGGCGATCGACGACATCGACCTGCCCCGGACGCTGGCCGAGGCGATGCTGGCGCGCGCACCCGACAGCGTGGCGAAGCTGTTCGCGCGATGAGCCGGCCGCTGGCGGTGCTGCGCCCCGAACCGGGCAATGCCGCCACCGCCCGCGCGATCGAGGCGCTGGGCCGTAGCGCGATCCGCTTGCCGCTGTTCGCCATCGTGCCGCTGGCGTGGGACGGCCCGCCGGCGGGGGAGCATGACGCGCTGATCCTGACCAGCGCCAATGCCGTGCGACAGGCGGGGCCGGCGTTGCAGGCCTATGCGGCGCTGCCGGTCCATGCGGTCGGCGCGGCGACGGCGGCGGCGGCGCGGGCGGCGGGGTTGCGCGTCGTCGCGACCGGCGATGCCGATGGGCGGGCGCTGCTCGACGCCGCCGGACGCGCCGGAGTCCGCCGGGCGCTGCTGCTGACGGCGCGCGACCGGGCGATCGCCGGGCATCCCGCGCTGTCGGCGATCCGCACGGTCTATGCCAGCGCAGCGATCGAGGGAGTCGACCCCGCCCCGCTGCGCGGCACGGTCGCTCTGGTCCATTCGCAGCGCGCCGCCCGGCGGCTGGCGATGCTGGTCGAGGATCGCGGGACGCTGGCCGTCGCCGCCATCGCCCCGGCGGTCGCCGACGCGCTGGGCAGCGGATGGCGCGCGGTCGCCGTCGCCGATCGGCCGGACGATGCCGCGACCATCGCCGCCGCCATCGCCCTTGCCGACGCATGTGATTGACCCGACGGACGGGCGCGGGGATAAGGCAGCATGATCAGCGACGATGTGCCCTTTCCGACGATCAGCAACCCGCGTCGCCGGGGCGGCCAGGGCAGGCTGGCCGTGGCGATCCTTGCCTTTGTGATCGGCATCGGCGCGACGCTGGCGGTGCTATACTATGTGGCCCCGCGCTTCGGTTGGGGGATGCGGCAACAGACCGCCGTGCCGACCGCGCAGCCGACCCCCGTCGCGACCAGCGCCACCCCGCCGCCACAGGTTTCCGCCCTGCCGATCCTGTCGGCGCGCGAGGCGGCACTGGCCGCGCGGATCGCCGATCTGGAGACGCGCATCGTCGGGCTGGACAGCAGCGCGCGCAATGCGGCGGGCTATGCGACGCGGGCCGAGGACATGATGGTGATCGTCGCCACCCGCCGCGCGCTGGATCGCGGACGGCCGCTCGACTATCTGGAGGGGCAGTTGCGCGACCGGTTCGGCGGCAGCCGGCCCGATGCGGTCCGCACCCTGATCGCCGCCGCGCAGAACCCGGTCACGCTGGACGACCTGCGCAGTGCACTCGACGCCGCCGCGATCCCGCTGACCGCCGGCCCGGTGAACGAGAATTGGTGGGACTCGCTCCGCCGCGAATTCGGGCAGCTGGTCGTGATCCGCCAGGGTACGACGCCCAGCAGCCGCCCCGGCGACCGGTTGGAGCGCGCGCGTCGCCGGCTGGATACCGGGCAGGTGGAACAGGCGATGGCCGAGATCGAACGGATGCCCGGCGCGGCCAGTGCCGCCGGCTGGACCACGGCGGCGGAGCGCTATGTCGCTGCGCGCAAGGCGCTGGTCGACCTCGAATCCGTCGCGCTCACCACGCCGCGCCCCGCGCCGGTCGCGCCGCCGGTGATCGTGCAACCCGCACCGCTGCAACCCGCTCCCCCCGAGGCGGCCGGGACGGTCGCCCCCACGCTTTAGAGGAAACGCCCATGGCCGATATGGGCCGGTTCGACTGGCAAGACCCTTTCGCCCTCGACGCGCAGTTGAGCGACGACGAACGCATGGTACGCGACGTGGCGCATGGCTATGCCCGGAACAAGCTGTTGCCCCGCGTCACCCGCGCCTTCCTCGACGAGGATTTCGCACGCGAGATCATGACCGAGATGGGCGCGCTCGGCCTGTTGGGCGTGACCATTGACCCCGAATATGGCGGGGCGGGCATGGGCTATGTCGCCTATGGCCTGGTCGCGCGCGAGGTCGAGGCGGTGGACTCCGGCTATCGCAGCGCGATGAGCGTGCAGTCGAGCCTCGTGATGCATCCGATCAACGCCTATGGTTCGGAGGAGCAGAAGGCCAAGTATCTGCCCAGGCTGGCCAGCGGCGAATGGGTCGGGTGTTTCGGGCTGACCGAACCCGATGCCGGGTCGGACCCCGCCGGAATGCGGACGCGGGCGGAAAAGATCGACGGCGGCTATCGCCTCTCCGGCGCGAAGATGTGGATCACCAATTCGCCGATCGCCGATGTGTTCGTCATATGGGCCAAGTCCGACGCGCATGGCGGCAAGATCCGCGGCTTCGTGCTGGAAAAGGGCATGGCCGGCCTGTCCGCGCCCAAGATCGAGGGCAAGCTGTCGCTCCGCGCGTCGATCACCGGCGAAATCGTGATGGACGGCGTCGAGGTCGGCGAGGATGCGCTGCTGCCGCATGTCGAAGGGCTGAAGGGGCCGTTCGGCTGCCTCAACCGCGCGCGCTACGGCATCGCGTGGGGCACGATGGGCGCGGCGGAATTCTGTATGCACGCCGCGCGGCAATATACGCTCGACCGGCAGCAGTTCGGGGTGCCGCTGGCGTCGAAGCAGCTGGTGCAGCTGAAGCTGGCCGACATGCAGACCGAGATCGCGCTGGGGCTGCAGGCGGCACTACGCGCCGGGCGGATGTTCGACGACGGTACGCTGGCGCCGGAGGCGATCAGCATCATCAAGCGCAACAATTGCGGCAAGGCGCTGGCCATCGCCCGCACCGCGCGCGACATGCATGGCGGCAACGGCATCGCCGCCGAATTCCATGTGATGCGCCATGCGATCAACTTGGAAACGGTCAACACCTATGAAGGCACGCACGACGTCCATGGCCTGATCCTCGGCCGGGCGATCACCGGGATCGCCGCGTTCTGATGGATCGCCAGCCGGAGCTGGTCGGCGATCTGGTCCGCATCGCGCCGACCGTGGCGGAGGATTTCGACGCGCTGTTTGCGGTCGCGTCGGACCCCATGATCTGGGACCAGCATCCCGCGCACGACCGCTGGCAGGCGGACGTGTTCCGCACCTTTTTCGACGAAGGCATGGCCGGCGGCGGAATGCTGACCATCCGTGACGTGGGCGACGGTCAAGTGATCGGGTCGAGCCGCTATGGCCTCTATGACGCCCACGCCGACGAGATCGAGATCGGCTGGACCTTCTTCGCGCGCGACCGCTGGCGGCAGGGCTATAATCGCGAGGCCAAGCGGCTGATGATCGATCATGTCGCCCCGCACGTATCGGCGGTGACCTTTCATATCGGGCGGGACAATGCCCGGTCGCGGACCGCCGTGGCGGCACTGGGCGCGACGCTGCGCCCCGGCAGCGTCGACGTGCTGCGCGGCGGGCGGATGGTGCCGCACGTCGTCTACGCGCTGCGCTGCGGGTGAAGCCGCTGGCGGGCATTCGCGTGGTCGAGCTGGCGCGCATCCTCGCCGGGCCGTGGTGCGGGCAGCTGCTGGCGGATTTGGGCGCGGAGGTGGTGAAGGTCGAGCGGCCGGGCAGCGGCGACGACACCCGCCACTGGGGCCCGCCATTCGTCACCGCGCCCGATGGCACCGCGCGCGACGCCGCCTATTTCCACGCGACCAATCGCGGCAAGACGTCGGTGGCGATCGACCTCACCACAGCCGAGGGACAGGCCGAGGTCCGCGCGCTGGTCGCGACCGCCGATGTTGTGATCGAGAATTACAAGGTCGGCGGCCTCGCCAGATACGGCCTCGACCACGGCGCGCTGTCGGCGGTGCGGCCGGGGCTGGTGACCTGTTCGATCACCGGCTTCGGGCAGGACGGCCCCTATGCCCACCGCGCCGGATACGACTTCATCATCCAGGCGATGGGCGGCGCCATGTCGCTGACCGGGGAGCCGGACGGCGCGCCGCAGAAGTCGGGCGTCGCCTATGCCGACCTGTTCACCGGGGTCTATGCCGCCGTCGCGATCCTGGCGGCGCTGCGCCGCCGCGACCTGACCGGCGAAGGCGCGCATATCGACATGGCGCTGCTCGACACGCAGGTGGCGGTGCTGGCCAACCAGGCGCTGAACCTGATGGCGGGGGCCAGCGTGCCGACGCGGATGGGCAATGGCCATGCCAATCTGGTGCCGTATCAGGTGTTCGAGACGGCGGACGGCGCGCTGGTCATCGCGGTCGGCAATGACGGGCAGTTCGCGCGGCTGTGTGGCGTGCTGGGCCTCGACCTGCACGCCGACCCACGCTTTGCGACCAACCCGGCGCGGGTGACGCACCGCCGCGAACTGATCCCGGCGGTGCAGGCGGCGGTGGCGACATGGCGCAAGGCCGACCTGTACGAGGCGCTGGAGGCCGCGGGCATCCCCGCCGGGCCGATCAACGCGCTGGACGAGGTGTTCGCCGATCCGCAGGTCGTCGCGCGCGGCATGGCGATCCGGCCCGACGGCCTGCCGGGGCTGGCCGGGCCGATCGTGATCGACGGCGAACGGATGGTCGCCGATCGGGGTGCGCCGCAGCGGCCCTGAACGCCAAAGTTCACAAAGTTCACACTCGCCACGCATGTTGCGCTGTGTCGCTTTTGTGGCAGTTACAGCGGGTTCAAAGAGCGGGCGCGTGTCGCGCGTCGCCGATCATGACGCGGGCATGGCGTGTAGGAAAGCCCCAAGCAGCAGCAGCACCCCGGCCACCCCCAACAGGCTGCGCACGTCGTGCAACCGCCCCCAGCGCAGCAGCAACTGGTGGCTGTGCCCGTCGCCGGCTCCGGCCATGGCGGGCGACAGGCGGCGGTTGATCGGCAGCAACGCCGCCAGGGTGAACGGCCAGTTGGCGAGCATCGCCACCCCGCCGGCAACGGCCAGCCCGCTGCCCGACACCCAGCCGGCACCCAGCGCGCCCAGTCCGGCGACCAGCGCCAGCATCGACTGGATCGGCAAGGCGCGGCGATAGCTTTGCTGCCACTGGGTCAGCATCGGCCCTTCGGCCAGCGACAGGCGGGCGGGATGTTCGACCAGCGTGATATACAGCGCGGCCCCGGTGAAGAGCGTGGCGGCGAGCAGGGCGACCAGTAGCAGCAGCATGACGGCATCCTTTGACGATAGGGGATGACGCCTGACGGAAACGGCCCGGTGCGCCATCCCGAACGGGTTCGGGTTGACGCCGTGGGCGGGGGAACCGGCGGACCGGCGCAGGAACTACCAACCTGCTGCTCTCTTTTCGGCACGTCCGAAATAGCCGCCGTGCCCGGCGGCGGCAAGCCTATCCCAGCACCCGGCGGACCAGCGCGCCGCAATCGGCATTGCCCGCGCGCGGGGTGTCGTCGCCGCGGATCGCATGGCCGAGCATCCGCAGGAGTCCGCCCACGCTCTTGATCCCCGGCGGAATCTGCACCGCCGGCGCCTGGAGGCGGCCGGTGACCCGCACCGGCTGGTCGAGGTGGAGCAGCGTGCGCTGTTTCGGCGTGCCGGTCAGCGCGATCGACAGCGTTTCGTCGGACAGGCGCACCGTCCCCTGCCCCCGCGTCTGCGCGCGCGAGGTGTCGATCAGCAGCGGATCGATCCGCCCCACGCCATTGGTGACATCCAGCCGCAGGCCGAGGCACCGCAGCCGCGCTTGCGCATCGTCGTTGGTCAGCACGCCGCGCGCGACATCGGCGCCCAGCATCGACGCCATCTTGGCCGGCAACACCCCGCCCGCCGCGACGAAGCCGATCGTGCCGTTCGACCGGCCGATCGCCTGTCGGATGGTGTCGCCACTGCCGACCAGCCGCAGTCGCGCGCGCAAGGGGGCATCGATCGGCGCGCCGCCGGCAAAGGTGGAGATACGCGAATCCTTCAGCCGCAGGTCGAACGTCGCCTTGGGGCTGGTCCGTCCCCGTTGGTCGACCACGACCTGTCCGGTGATGCTCCCCTGCGCCAGCCGCACGGTCAGCGGCGAAACGGTCAACCGACGGTCGTCGATCGCCAATACGGTGTCGAGGCTGCGCAGGCCCGGCATGTCGAGCAGCCGGTCGACCCGCACCGCCAGCTTGCCGTCGAGATTGCCCATCTTGGCTAAGTTGATGCGCGTGCCCGGCACGACGCGCGGGCCGATGCGGCGCTCGATCGCGACGGCCTCCGCCCGGCCTTCGTCGGTGGCGAGGTCGTCGAACGACAGGGTGGCGAAATGCAGCCGCCCGTCGATGCCGGTCTTTTCGCCATCCTTGGTGATCGTGGCGTTGGCCGACGCCAGCCGCGAGCGGCCGATGGTGCCCGACAGTTTCTCGATCACCCAGGTCGGGTCGTCGTGCCGCACGCGGGTGGTGAGCGCGACCGGCTGGGTCCCGAACAGCCCCGCCTCGACCAGCGCGTCCAGCGTCTTCAGATTGTCGGCGCGGGCGGTCAGGTCGACGGTCATCTGCCGCGTGTCGAGCGGGGAGGCCATGGTGCCCTTCGCATCGAGTGTGATTGTCGGTCCGGCGACCCGCGCGGTGAACGGCCATGCACCGTCACCGACGATCGCCGGTCCGTTCAGCGCAACCGCGACCGGACGATTGTCGATCGCGCCATCGCCGCTGGCGCGAAAGCCCTGTGCGTCGGAGGCGACGGTGACGGAGAAGCGGCGGTTCTGCACCGCGTCGCGATAATCGATCACGAGGTTGCGGACGGTCAGGCTGGTGATCGCCGACGCCGACCCCTTGTCCCCGCGCTTGTCAGGCGCCCAGTTCTTCTTGCCATCGCGACGGCGCACCATCGCCACCCGCCCGCCATCGACGGCGAGCGCGGTCAGGTCGAACTTGCCCCTGAGCAGCGGCAGGACGCGGAAGCGGAAATCGATGCGCTGCAGCCGGACCAGATCGCCCTGCCCCGCCCAGCTGGGCTGTGCGATACGCAGATCGCGGACGATCAGCGTCGGCGAAAAGGACAGCGGCTCGACCCGTTCGATCGTGCCGATCGACACGTCGGAGCCGAAGCGTTCGGCGAGCTTCCCCGACACCCGGTCGCGCAACACCCCCCATGGAAAGGCGGCAAGGATCAGCAGGATGAGGAGCGCCAGCCCGACGATGCCGCCCACGAAATACCGCCAGTTGCGCGAAAACCATGCCATCTGGCGACAAGTCGGGAACGGGCAGTTCGTTCCATGGGCGCAATGGAATTACTGACAGGGGTGTAGGTTGGGGTGATTGGGGGGGCGGCTTTCCCGATTGGGATGGTGAATTGGGAAAGCCGTCCGGCTCGTATGTCTCAACTAGGGAGTGGACGAGATGCGGGTCGGATCATTAACCTACCCGCATGCCCTGAAGGTCGGCATGGCTATATCTGAAGGGTAAGTATGCTACGCCCATTTATCCCTGCGCGCGATCATGGTCGATCCCGATCGTTCTAAGAAGCCTTGGGCTTTGTGGTCAAATATGCTGACGATAGCATCGCCGTAATGTCGAACGACGACGCGAGCTTCCTCCTTCAGAACTTTTATGTGAAGGAACTGGCTGAGAATTTCATGGTGCAGCTAGTGGTTTCAGACTGCCACGAATGGTGGGATCGCCATGATCCCGCAGCCGTGGCAGAACGGTTTGGCGCGCCAGCCCCAACAGCTCCTGCGGTTCAGCCTTAGGGTTTGACGGTCGGCTTCGTCCACGATCCTTCCGGAGTGTTGTGGCATATAACCGAAAGATCGTGATGACCTGTCCGCAGCGCCACGGATACACTTTCCGACGTTTCCCGAAAGGGAACGAATAACGGGAATTCCGCCGCGTCGATCATGCCAGCGGCCACTGCCGGTTTCGCTTTCCCGAAACCTGTTCCCGATTCACAATTCCCGAAACTGCCCACCAGACTTGGGGAAACGGGAAACCGCCCCCCCCCGTTCAAAAATCGACCGCGATGCCCTTCGACGTCCAGTCGCCATAGCGCGTGGGGCTGAGGCCCAGCGGGTCGTCGCCGTCCGGTTTTTCGGGCAGCGGTTCGGGCGTCGGCACCGGCGGCGACTTGGAGAGATGCGCTGGCGGCTTCACATGTGGCGGTCGCTTGCCCATAGGGGGTCCTTTCCGGTTCGCTTGAAGATGCACTTGGCGGATCGGCGACAGGATTCAAGTGCCCCCCTTTCCACATGGGAACCCGATCATGGCCCGCCCCCGTCTAGCCCCCGAAGCGCCCGGCGTACCCGCGCGCCGGGCCGCGCTGAAACTGCTCGATGCCGTCATCCGGCGCGGATTGCCGCTGGAGGCGGCGCTGGCGAGTGCGACGGCCGAGCTGGACCGGCGCGAGGACCGGGGGCTGGCCCATGCCATCGCCGCCGCCGTGCTGCGCCGCCTGCCCGATCTCGACGCGTTGATCGACAGCGCGACGCAGCGCCCGCTGCCCGAGGATGCCAAGGCGCGGTTCGTGCTGCGCGTGGCGCTGGCGCAGGCACTGGTGCTGAACACGCCGCCACACGCCGCGATCGCGACCGCGCTGCCGCTGGTCGACGGCGGTCCGCGCAAGCTGGTTCACGGCGTGTTCGGGACGCTGATGCGCGGCAATGCGCGGTTGCCCGACGCCGCGACGCTGCCCGCCGATACCGATGCGCGCTGGGTCGCTTCATGGGGCGAGGACATGGTGATCGCCGCCGCGCAGGCGATCGCGCAGCAGCCGCCGGTCGACCTGTCGCTGAAAGGCGAGGACGGGCCGGAGGGGCTGACGCTCGCCCCGCGCCATCGCCGGCTGGCCGAACATGGCGCCATCGCCGACCTGCCGGGCTATGCCGAGGGGCAGTGGTGGGTGCAGGACCTGGCCGCGTCGATCCCGGCGCGGTTGCTGGGCAAGGGGCCGGGCCGCGCGCTCGACCTGTGCGCGGCGCCGGGGGGCAAGACGCTGCAGCTGGCCGCTGCCGGGTGGGACGTGACCGCGCTCGACAATTCGGCGAGCCGGCTGATGCGCCTGACCGAGAATCTGGAGCGGACCGGGCTGTCGGCGACGATCGTGACCGGCGATGCGCTGGTGTGGAAGCCGGCCGAGCCGGTCGACGCGATCCTGCTCGACGCGCCGTGCAGCGCGACCGGCATCTTCCGCCGCCACCCCGATGTGCTGCACCGCGTCCGGCCGAGCATCATTGCCGAGACGGCGGCGTTGCAGGCGCGGTTGCTGGCGCGCGCCGCCGACTGGGTGAAGCCCGGCGGGCGGTTGGTCTATGCCACCTGCTCGCTGGAGCCGGCCGAGGGCGAGGCGCAGCTCGACCGGTTCCTGTCCGCGCGGCCGGAATTTGCGGTGGAGCCGGCGACGGCGGACGAACTGCCCGAAGGCGTGCCGGCGCATGAGCGCGGCTATTTGCGGACGCTGCCGGGGATGCTGGCCGACCATGGCGGGCTGGACGGGTTCTTCATCGTGCGGCTGCGGCGACAGGAGGGTTAAGCAAGTCTTGCCGCATCGGCAGACCGTGCTAGGACGAGTTCCATGCAACCCGTCCGTATCGCGCCCTCCATCCTGTCCGCCGACTTCGCCAAGCTGGGCGAGGAAGTCCGTGCCATCGATGCCGCCGGCGCCGACTGGATCCATATCGATGTGATGGACGGGCATTTCGTGCCCAACCTGACCATCGGCCCGGCGGTGGTGAAGGCGTTGCGCCCGCATTCGGCCAAGCCGTTCGACGTCCACCTGATGGTGTCGCCGGTCGATCCGCTGGTCGAGGCATTCGCCGAGGCCGGGGCCGACATCCTGTCGGTCCACCCGGAATCGGGGCCGCACCTCCACCGCACGCTGCAGCGGATCAAGGCGCTGGGCAAGCGCGCGGGCGTTGTGCTGAACCCCGGCACCCCGGTCGAAGTGGTCGATCAGGTCATCGACCTGACCGACCTGCTGCTGGTGATGAGCGTCAATCCGGGGTTCGGCGGACAGAAGTTCATCGACAGCCAGCTGCGCAAGATCGAGGCGCTGCGTGGCAAAATCGACGCGACGGGCCGGCAGATCGACCTGCAGGTCGATGGCGGGATCGACCGGGTGACCGCGCCCAAGGCGATTGCCGCCGGGGCCGACTGCTTGGTCGCCGGCACCGCGACCTTTACCGGCGGCCCGACCGCCTATGCCGCGAATATCGCCGCACTGCGCGGCGCATGATCCCGCCCCAGCCGATCGACGAACCGCGCGACGGGATCGACGTCGGCAAACGGCTGGTGCGACAGGGCGGCGGCACCGGGCTGTCGCTGTCGGAACGCATCGCCGAGAAATTGCAGCGGCTGGCATGGCGCACCCCGCTGCATGGCCTACGGCTGAAGGGGCGGCATCCGCTGAAGCTGATCGCGGTCGCCGACGATCCGTTCTTCGGCGATGTCGCGCGCGGGCAGGCGCTGTTGCGCGGCGAGCTGATGTTCCGGGGCGAGGCGGTGCCGATCGATCGCCTCGGCCTCGACCGCCCCAAATTCTCCGCCGCCTTTGCCGAACATCTCCACAGCTTCGCGTGGCTGCGCGACCTGTCGAGTGTCGCGCCGCGGGTGACGGCGGTGCCCATCGCCGAGACGCTGATGCTGCAATGGCTGGCGGCACATGGCGAACGGGTGTCGGAACCGGCGTGGAGCGCGCATGTCACCGGGCGGCGGCTGCTGTTCTGGATCGCGCACGCGCCGCTGATCCTGTCGTCGACCGATCTGGTCTATCGTTCGCGCGTCCTCAATACCATCGCCCGCGCCGCCCGGCATCTGGACGGCGAAGCGGGCAAGGCACCGGCGGGTATTCGCGCGATCACCGCCTGGGCGGGCGTGGTCGCCGCCGGCCTCGTCATTCCCGGCGGCGATCCGCGCCGGGCATTCGGTGAACATGGCCTCGCCCGCGCGCTGACGACCGGCCTGTTCGACGATGGCGGCATCGTCGGCCGTTCGCCCGCCGAACAGCTCGACGCGGTGATGACGCTGGCCGGCTTGCGCGAAATATATGCCGCGCGGCGGATGGACGTGCCGGAAGCGCAGGGGCTGGCGCTGACCCGGATGGTCGCTGCGCTGCTGGGCGTGTGCCATGGCGAGGGGGGGCTGGCCTGCTGGCAGGGCGCGGGACCGGTCGATGGTGAACGCATCGCCGATGTCGTCGCAGCGACCGGCGTGCGCACCCGCCCGCTGCGCCACGCGGGCGACTGGGGCTACCAGCGACTGGCCGCCGGGCGCACCGTGCTGATGGTCGATTCCGCGCCGCCGCCGGTGGCGCGGGCGGCGCGCGAAGGCTGCGCATCGACGCTGGCGTTCGAGCTGTCGGATGCCGGGCAGCGGATCGTGGTCAATTGCGGCGGCGCGGGCGCGGCGCTGCTGACGCTGTCCCCCGAACTGCGCCGCGCGCTGCGCACCACCGCCGCGCATTCGACCCTGGTGCTGGCCGATGCCAATTCCACCGCGATCCATGCCGACGGGTCGCTGGGCAAGGGCGTCGGCGTGGTCGACATGCACCGGCAGGAAAGCGACGCGATCAGCCGGATCGAGGTCGCGCATGACGGCTATGCCAAACGGCTGGGCTTCCAGCATCGCCGCGTCCTGACCCTGTCCGCCGATGGCCGCGACGTGCAGGGCGAGGATATGCTGATCCCGACCGGGCGACGCGGGCGCAAGGGCGAGACGGGCTTCGTCGCGCGCTTCCACCTGGCGCCGGGGATCGAGATCGCGCCGACGCCCGACGGACAGGCCGCGTTCCTGCGCATCCCCGATGGCGGCCCGGTGTGGCAGTTCCGCTGCAAGGGCGCGACGCTGGGCGTTGAGGAAAGCCTGTGGATCGATGAAGGCGGCACGCCGGTGCCGACGTTCCAGCTGGTCCTGTCGGGCGCGACCCCGGCGGGGGGGCATGATTTTTCGTGGCGGTTCCACCGCGCGCGATAGGGTCGAGGGGATGGGGTGATGTTGTTGCTGGCCGCCGCGTTGTTCGCCCTCCCCGCCCCCGATTGCCGCTATGACCGGGCGGCGATGCTGGCGTTGAACTATGACGCATTCGATCAGGACATGGCGGGCGGCTGGCGTGGCCTGTCGAACCGGGGCTGCACGGCAGAAGCAGCCAACCTGATCCGCGATTGGCGCATGGCGCGCGGTTCCGATGCGCCCGACGTCCGCCTCCTGTTTTGGCACGAAGGCCAGATGCGCGCCGAGATCGGGCAGAAACAGCAGGCGATCACGCTGTTCGAACGCAGCCGCAAGCCGGCCGAGGTCGATCGGAGCTGGGGCTGGAATCTGTATGTCGATGGCACCATTGCATTCCTGCGCGGCGACCGGCCAGGGCTGGAGCGCGCCCGCACCGCGCTGGCCATCCTGCCGAGGCCGCCCGAACTGGCCGACATGGCTGGGCCGGACGGCAAGCCGATGACATTCCAGTGGCCGAGAAATCTTACCATGCTCGACGGGTTTCGCCGTTGCTGGGGACAGCCCTATCGCCAGGCTTTGGCCTGCGCCGCGCCGATGTCGGTGAAGAAGGGGTAGCCTGGACAAGAGTCCGTCGCCCCAGCGGAGGCTGGGGTGACGAACAGGAGATGGTTTACCCCGGCGACGCGGCCGATCCTGCCAGCAGGCCGCCGTCGATATTGACCTCGGTCCCGGTCATATACGCCGCTTCGTCCGATGCCAGCATCGCCGCGACTGCCGCGACTTCCTCCGGCAGGCCGAAGCGCTTGAGCGGCGTATCCGCCACCAGCGCCGCCATCCGCGCCTCGCGATCGGGGCCGTCGCCCAGCATCGGTTCCCAGATCGGGGTCAGGATCGCCGCCGGGTGGATCGAATTGCAGCGGATGCGCCACCCGTTCTGCGCACAATAGAGCGCGACGGTCTTGCTGTGGTTGCGGATCGCCGCTTTCGACGAGGCATAGGCCGCCGCGCCCGGAATGCCGACCAGCCCGGAGCGCGACGAGATGTTGATGATCGATCCGGTGCCCGCCGCCTTCATCGCGCCGATCGCATAGCGACAGCCGAGGAACGTGCCGTCGAGATTGACGGCATGGACCGCACGCCAATCCTCCAACGACGCATGTTCGGGATCGTGGGCGACCATGCCTCCTTCGAACCCGGTCACGCCGGCATTGTTGACCACCACATCGGCGACCGGCACGTCGCGCGCCAGCCGCGCCCAGTCGTCCTCCTCGCGGACGTCGAGCGGGAGAAAGCGACAGCCGAGCGCATCGGCGGCGGCCTGTCCGGCGTGCCGGTCGCGATCGGTCAGGACGACGATACCGCCCTCGTGGTGAAAGCGCGTGGCGATGGCGTGGCCGATCCCGCGCGCCGCGCCGGTGACGACGCAAATCTTGGATTGCAGACGTTGCATGATGGAGTCCCTGACGGAGTGATCGTGCGGCGGACGTTCCGCCGCGTTCAGCGCTGGGACTGGACCATCGTTCCGACTCCACCATGGGACGGGGCGCAGGCTATCCCCACCCGCCGAAAGTCGCAACCCGCGCCCCCTTGCCCCGCCGCGCCATTCGCGCGAAAGGGCGCGGCCATGGATCATGTCACCGCACAGCGCGCGCTCCTCTCGGTTTCCGACAAGAGCGGCATCGTCGACCTCGCCACTGCCCTTGCCAACCATGGCGTCGAGCTGGTTTCCACCGGCGGCACCGCCGCCGCGCTGCGCGATGCGGGCCTCACCGTCCGCGATATTTCGGAACTGACCGGCTTTCCGGAAATGATGGACGGGCGGGTCAAGACGCTGCACCCGGTGGTCCATGGCGGGCTGCTGGCGGTGCGCGACAATCCGCAGCATGTCGCGTCGATGGACGAACATGCGATCGGCGCGATCGATATTGTCGTCGTCAACCTCTATCCTTTCGAAGCGACCGTGGCCAAGGGCGCCGACCGCGACACGATCATCGAGAATATCGACATTGGCGGCCCGTCGATGGTGCGGTCCGCCGCGAAGAACCATGATGCCGTCGCGATCGTCACCGATCCGGCCGATTATACCGCGCTGATCGCCGAGCTGGCCGACACCGGCGGCGCAACGACGCTCGCCACCCGCCGCCGCTTCGCCGCCAAGGCCTATGCCGCGACCGCCGCCTATGACTCGGCGATCGCGCAGTGGTTCGCCTTTGCCGATCAGGGGCAGGCGTTCCCCGACACGCTCCCGCTCGCCTTCACCCGTGGCACGGAGCTGCGCTATGGCGAGAACCCGCACCAGTCGGCCTCGCTCTATATCCCGCGCGGTCCGGCGGCGCGTGGCATTGCCCAGGCCGAACAGGTCCAGGGCAAGGCGCTGAGCTACAACAACTATAACGACGCCGATGCCGCGCTGGAGCTGGTCAGCGAGTTCCGCGACGGGCCGCCGACCGTGGTCATCGTCAAGCACGCCAACCCGTGCGGCGTCGCGACCGGCGACACGCTGATCGAGGCGTATCAGGCGGCGCTGGCGTGCGACAGCGTGTCGGCGTTCGGCGGGATCATCGCGGTCAACCGGCCGCTCGACGGCGAAACCGCGCGCGCGATCAGCGGCATCTTCACCGAAGTCGTCGCCGCTCCTTCGGCCGATGACGAGGCGAAGGCGGTGTTCGCGGCGAAGAAGAACCTGCGCCTGCTGCTGACCGGCGAGCTGCCCGATCCGGCGCGCGGCGGGCTGACTTTCAAGAGCATCGCCGGCGGGCTGCTGGTCCAGTCGCGCGACGGCGGCAATCTGGATCAGGTCGAGCTGAAGGTCGTGACCAAGCGCCAGCCGACCGAACAGGAACTGGCCGATTGCCAGTTCGCGTGGACCGTCGCCAAGCATGTGAAGTCGAACGCGATCGTCTATGCCAAGGACGGCAGCACGGCGGGGATCGGCGCGGGACAGATGAACCGGCTGGAATCCGCGCGTATCGCCGCGTGGAAGGCGAAGGATGCGGCGGACAAGGCCGGCTGGGGCGAGGCGCGCACCATCGGTTCGGCGGTCGCGTCGGACGCGTTCTTCCCGTTCGCCGACGGCCTGCTCGCGGCGGTCGAGGCCGGGGCGACGGCAGTGATCCAGCCGGGCGGATCGATCCGCGACGACGAGGTCATCGCGGCGGCCGACGAAGCGGGGCTGGCGATGGTGTTCACCGGGATGCGCCACTTCCGGCATTGATCGGGGCGTCCGGCGCTACGATCCGTAGCGCCGGGCGATGCGTTCCGGACGCTGGGCGATCGGAACGTCGGGGTCGAGATGGACCAGCGTCGCGCCGAGCGGGCGCAGCGCGGCCTCGACCTGCGGCCAATGGCGCGCGGAGATCGCGACGTAGAGCGTGTTGCCTTTCTGCGTTCCCGGCGTGACGGTCGGTGCGATCCGCTGGAGGACCGCCACCAGATTCGGTTCGGACAGGGTTGCGATGGCTGCGTCGCCGGTCGACTGGTCATGCAGTTCGTCGCTCACCCATTGTTCCGATACGGCGTAATCAGCCGCACCGGGAAAGCGCAGCACCGTGGTCGACTCTCTGCGGCCGTCGCCAAACCGCCGTGCGATGGCTTCGCGAAGGTAGTCATGCCAAGCGCCCTGATCGTTCGTGGTCGGGCGATGCAGCGGCGCGAGAAATGCGGCCTTGTGCTCCGCCTCCGCCGCCAGTTGCCGTCTATGCACTCGACAGCCTTCGCTTTGTGCCGCCTGCCATGCGAGCGGGTCTGCCGCGGATACGGCACCGTCCGACAGGGCGATCGTCATGTCGACCTTTTCCGTTGCGAACCCGTTGCCACCGGGAAGGGCGATGGGCAGCACGACGCGCGTGCCATCTGCCGAAAACCGCGGCTCCCCGCGCCATTGGATCGAACTGACCGAATGGGGTAGCGCCTGCACGTAAAAATAAGGCAGGAAATCTGCCAAGGCCATCTTGCGAACGATCCGTCCATCCGGACCGTACAGGACGATCACGTTAGACCCATAGCCGGTACCATGCCAGTCATCGAAGGTCGCGGCATAGCGCCCATCGCCGCGCACGATCGCCTCGACCGCTGCGACGCCGTTGGGGATCGGGCGGTCCCAGACGCCTTGCCAGCGTCCGCCCTGCCAGCGTTCGACCCGCGCCCGCGCGACCTGCTCGCCCGCCAAGCGCTGTCCGGGCTGCGCCTTGCCCCGTTCCATGTCCTCGAAATAGTCGAGCTGGCTGTCCAGATCGCGCGGGATAACGACCATCCGTGCTCGGCCGTCCGCCGACCTGTAGATCGTCGTCTCGGGCATTGCCCAACTGTCGGCGCAGGACGGCGCGGCGGTCGCCGACAGCCATAGCGCCACCGCCGCCAAACCACCGATGCTTCGCAACCTGCCCATCGCCTGCTCTCCCAACCGGCAGGATGCGGCACCGATGCCGCCAGGGCAATCCGCGTATCCTGCCCTTGCCCCAAGCGCCGTGATCGCGTCTGTATCGGCCAGACCTATCGGGAGAGGACGCCATGAGGATCGATCGCCGCACGCTGCTGGCCGGGCTGGGCGCGGCACTGGCGCTGCCGCGCGGGGCGCTGGCGGCCAATCCGGTCTTTCCCGGCTGGTATGCCGATCCGGAAATCCGCATCTTTCGCGGACGCTACTGGATCTACCCGACCTATTCGGCGGATCAGGGCACGCCCGCACCGACCAGCCGCTTCACGCCGTGGCAGGCAAACGAGCGCAAGTCGCCGCATATCTGGCACCCGTTCCTGCGCCAGACGTTCCTCGACGCCTTTTCCTCGACCGACCTGGTGCATTGGACGCGGCATCCGCGCGTGCTGGACGTCGAGCGCGTTGGCTGGGCAGCCAATTCGATGTGGGCGCCGTCGGCGATCGAACATCGCGGGCGCTATTATTTGTTCTTCGGCGCGAACGACATCAAGAACGATGCCCAGACGGGCGGCATCGGCGTCGCGGTGGCGGACAGGCCGGAAGGGCCGTTCCGCGACGCGATCGGCAAGCCGCTGATCGGCAAGATCATCGGCGGCGCACAGCCGATCGACCAGATGGCGTTCCGCGACGATGACGGGCAAATCTATCTCTATTATGGCGGGTGGAAGCACTGCAATGTCGTGCGCCTGTCCGACACGCTGACCGACATCGTGCCGTTCGCCGATGGCACGACCTTCAAATCGATCACCCCCTCCCCCGATTATGTCGAGGGGCCGTTCATGGCGAAGCGCAAGGGCGTCTATTACCTGATGTGGTCGGAGGGCGACTGGACCGGGCCGGACTATCGCGTCGCCTATGCCACCGGGCCGACCGCGCTGGGGCCGTTCACCCCGCGCGGGGTCGTATTGCAACAGGATGCGCGGGTCGCGCGCGGGGCGGGGCATCATTCGCTGCTGCAGATTCCGGGCACCGACGAATGGTACATCGTCTATCACCGCCGCCCGCTGACCGAGACCGACGGCAACCACCGCGAAGTCGCGATCGATCGCCTGACCTTCCGCGCCGATGGCAGCATCGTGCCGGTGGTCATTACCGACAAGGGCGTGGGTCCCCGGTTGCTGGGCAAGCGATAGGCGCGCCCTACACGCCCAGCCATTCCAGCCCGTTCGGCAGGCGGGCAGCGGAAAAATCCACCTGTAGCACCCGTCGCCGGGTCGGGCGGACCGCCGCGTCCGATGCGTGGAGGATGGGGGTGGCATAGAGCCAGACATCACCCGGTTCGGCCAGACATGCCGCAACGCCGTGGTCCTGTACAACCGATGGAATGGCATCGACCGGCACCCGCCCGGCGCGGTGCGATGCCGGCGCGATCAGCAGCGGCGCATTGTCCGCACCGACCGGGTCGAGATGGACCCGCAGCGTCACCATGTCAGCCAGCAGGGCAAAGGGCGGCTCGACATGGTGCAGCCCGGCCTTGACCGTCCATGGACCGAAGCCCGGCGTATCGATCCGATCGTGGACGCAGATCGTGCGGTCCTGATGCCAGCCGAGCGCCCAGTTGGTCGCTTCGCTCTTGTCGAACAGGACCGCCCGGACCGGACGACAGCCATCGTCCAAAGCGCGGGCAGCAATCGCACCGATCGCGCCATCGGCGGCCAGCAACGCTGCCAATGCCGCATTGCCGGCGATCCGGACGCCGGCACGGTCGGGCGGAACCTCCGCCAGCGCGGCCTCGATCGTCGGCAGTTCGGCCGTTACCGCGCGATCGAAGCGCTCCGCCCCATCGGTAACGAAGCGCAGCGCGACGTCCGCCTTACCCGTGGATCGCAACGATCGACGATACGACCGTCTGGATCAGCTGCTGGCGTTCCTGCACCGGGCGCGAGGTGTCGCCGATCATCACCGCGACGGCATAGGATTTGCCGTCGGGCGCGGTCAGGATGCCGACATCGTTGAAGCCCGCCGTGCGCCCGCCCAGATCCTGTCCGGTGCCGGTCTTGTGCGCGACGCTCCATCCGGTGGGCAGCGCGGCGCGGATGCGGGCGCGGCCGGTGCGGGTGTGGCTCATCGTGTCGAGCAGCCAGCTGGTCGACTGCGGCGACAGCAGCATCCCGTGGTGCAGTCGGGCCAACGCATCGGCGATGGCGCCCGCGCCCGCGCCATCGGGCGGATCGGCGACATAGGCCTGGTACGCGGCACGGCGGATATTCGGGTCGAGCCGCGAACGCGCCTGGGCAAAGGCGTTGCCCTGCGAATATTCCTGCTTCCACGGCAGGCCGGCGGTCTTCGCCTGTAACAACCGTTCGCCCGGACCGAAGCGGATATTGCCCAGTCCCCGGCTGGCGATGAAGTCGCGCACCGCGACCGGTCCCCCGGCGAGGTTCAGCAGCTTGTCGTTCGCGGTATTGTCGCTCATCGTCAGCGCGCGGCGCAGCAGGTCGCCGACGGTCGTGTTGAACACGCCGTCCTTCATCAGATAGGCGATCGGCTGGTGAAACAGGGTCAGGTCGCTGCGGGTGATCGTGACCGGCGTGGCCAGCGCATAGCGCCCCTCGTCGATCGCGTTCATCATGGTCAGCGCGACCCACAGCTTGCTGACCGATTGCTGCGGCATCCGCTGGTCCATCGCATGGCCCACGACCCAGCCGTCATCGATGCTGCGCACCGCGATGCTGACCTTGCCCTGGAACCCGCCGCCCAGCGCATTGATCGCCGACACCAGCGCCGGCGGCGCGGGCCGGGTCTGTGCGGGCAACGGCACCGGCACCGCATAGCGCGGCGCGGCGGCCTGCGCCGTCGGCGGCAACGTGCGCGTCGCCACACCGGCACCGCCCAGCGCCACCACCACCGCCACCATCAGCGCCGCCTTGCGCGACCCGATTCGATTCAACATGCGTGCGACCATCTCACCCCGGACTATGCGGTAACCATGCTTGTCCGTGGGTTAACATGACAGGGCGTGGCAGGCGGCTTGCGACGAATCCCCCCGCAGGGACGACGAACGGCGGTGCCGCTCAGGGAACGAGAATGGTATCGACCGCTTGCGCCGCCGTTTCGGGGTAATCCAGCGTATAGTGCAGCCCCCGGCTCTCCTTCCGACGCAGCGCCGACTGGACGATCAGGTCGGCCGATTGCAGCAGGTTGCGCAGTTCGATCAGGTCGGCGGTGACGCGGAAATGGCCGTAATAATCGGCGACCTCCTCCGCCAGCAGCGCGATGCGGTGGCGGGCACGCTCCAGCCGCTTGGTCGAGCGGACGATGCCGACATAATTCCACATGAAGCGGCGGATTTCGGTCCAGTTCTGCTTGATGACCACTTCCTCGTCGGAATCGGTCACGCGGCTTTCGTCCCACGGCCGGATCGCGGGCGGCGGCGGCAGCGCGTCCCAGCGCGCGGCAATGTCCTTTGCCGCCGCTTCGCCGAACACGAAACATTCGAGCAGCGAGTTGGACGCCAGCCGGTTCGCGCCGTGCAGCCCCGATTGCGACACTTCGCCCACCGCATAGAGGCCAGGCAGGTCGGTGCGCCCGTCGCGGTCGATCACCACCCCGCCGCACGTATAATGCTGCGCCGGCACCACCGGGATCGGCTGGGTCGTCATGTCGATGCCGAGGCCCATCAGCTTTTCGTAGATGTTGGGGAAGTGCCCGCGCACGAACGCCGGGTCCATATGGCTGATGTCGAGATGGACGTAATCGAGGCCGAAGCGCTTGATCTCCGCATCGATCGCCCGCGCCACGATGTCGCGCGGGGCCAGTTCGGCGCGCGGGTCGTAATAGGGCATGAAGTTCTTGCCCGTGGTCGGGTTGATCAGCTTGCCGCCCTCCCCCCGCACCGCTTCGGTGATCAGGAAGTTCTTGACCTCCAGATTGTAGAGGCAGGTCGGGTGGAACTGCATGAATTCCATGTTCGACACCCGGCACCCGGCGCGCCACGCCATGGCGATGCCGTCGCCGGTCGCGCCGCGCGGCGCGGTGCTGAACAGATAGGTGCGCCCCGCCCCGCCGGTCGCGAGGATCGTCGCGCGCGCGGTGAACAGCTCGACGCGATCGGTGGCGCGATTGAAGGCATAGACCCCCCACACATTGCCCGCGCCCGAATAGCGCTGCTCATGCCGGCTGGTCGCCAAATCGACCGCGACCATGTCGGGATGGAGGGTGATGTTGGGATGCGCCCTGGCGGCGCGGATCAGCGCCTCCTGCACCGCCCAGCCGGTGGCGTCGTCGACATGGACGATGCGGCGGTGCGAATGGCCGCCCTCACGCGTCAGGTGCAGCGCCTCGCCATCGGTGTTGAACGGCACGCCCAATGCCGCCAGCCGCTCGATCGCGGCGGGGGCGGATTCCACGACGAACTCGACGATGGCGCGGTCGTTGAGGCCGGCGCCGGCGACCATCGTGTCCTCGACATGGTTTTCGAACGTGTCGCCCGGTTCCAGCACGGCGGCGATCCCGCCCTGCGCCCATGCCGTCGACCCTTCGTTCAGCGCGCCCTTGGCCAGCACCGTCACGCGGAAGCGTTCCGCGAGGTGCAGCGCGGCGGTCAGGCCGGCAGCCCCCGACCCGATGATAAGGATGTCGCTCTGGGCAGGGTCGTGGGACAAGATGCGCTCCGGTTGCTCTGTCCCCACGCCTAGGCGGGATTGCCGGGGCGTGACAAGCGGATGACGGTGCGGAGCGGGAATCCATTGCCGCTGACGCTGCGGATAGAGGTGTGACCGCTGCGTGTATGGACTCCCGCCTTCGCGGGAGTGACGATGGGGGGTGGGTGCGCGTTCCCGAAACGCACCGTACCCCCTCCCCGATCAGAACGACGTCGACAGCTGCGCGAACCAGTTGCGCGGGCGGGCGAAGATGCGCTCCGCATAGCCGAGCGTCGCCAAGGAGGCGTTGCCCTGGATCAGGTAGCGCTGGTCGAGGATGTTGTTCACGCCCGCGCTGATCTCGATCCCGTTGGCGAGCTTCAGCCCGACCGAACCGTTGCCGACGAAATAGCCGTCCTCCTCGATCAACGGGATGCTGCCGGTGATGAAGGTGATCTTCGACGTATAGCTGCCATCGACGCGCGGGGTCAGCGTCATGCCGTTCCCCAGTTCGATCCTGTACGACAGGCCGAGATTGGCCTGGAGGTCGGGGGTGAAGGGCAGGTCGTCGTTCGGGGTGACGGTGGCGGTCGCGCCGGGAACCGGGGTGATGCTCTTGATCTTGTCCTTCAGGACGCTGAGGCCGCCATCGACCATCAGGCCCCACGGCGCGCGCCAGCTCGCCTCCGCCTCCAGCCCGCGGATGCGCGCTTCGCCGGCGTTGAAGAGCAGCGGCACGACGCCCTGGCGGAAGATCAGCTGGATGTCCTGGTACTCCGCCTGGAATGCGGCGAGGTTCAGCCGCAACCGGCCGATATTGGTCTTCATGCCCAGTTCGTAGCTGGTGACGCTTTCGTCGGAGAACGGCACCGGCAGGTTGTTCGACGTGGCGGCATTGTAGCGGGTGTTGAACCCGCCCGACTTGAAGCTCTTCGCATAGGACGCATAGGTGCTGACCGCCCCGCTCCAGCGATATTGCACGCTGGCCGAACCGGTGAGCGCGGCGAAATCGCGCTGGAACGGACGGGGGAAGATGAACAGCGGCCCGCCCTGCGTCGTCGCCAGCGTCGGCAGCGGGTTGGGATCGGGCTGGGTCGCGGGGAACAGGTTCAGCACCGTTCCCTGGTAATATTTGCGATCGGAGGTGTAGCGCAGGCCGCCGCTGACCTCCAGCCGCTCGGTCGGCGACCAGCTGACCTCGCCGAACAGCGCGACCGAATTGGTCTTCAGGCGCGACACCTGCAGATCGCGGCTGCCGGGACCGCCGGCCAGCAGCGAGCGGATCACCGGCGGTGATGGCGGAAAGGCGAGGAAGACCGTCGCGCGTTCATCGGTCGATTCGTTGAAATAATAGCCGCCGAGGATGCCGTTGACCTTGCCAAAGTCGAGCTGGAGCTGGACCTCCTGGCTGAACTGGTTGGATTTTGACCCGACATCGGTGGTGATCAGCGTCAGCGGAGTGTTGTCGGCATCGCGAATCCCGCGCGAGCTGGTTTCGCGATAGGCGGTGATGAGCTTCACCAGCGCCTGTTCGGTCAGGTGGATATTGGCGGTGCCGGCGACGCCCCACACCTCCGACATGCTCATGACGGGGGCGGTGCCGCCGTTCACGAAATCGCCCTTCGCCTGCAGATCGTTGGCGCAGCGCGCGTCGTTGATCATCGGCACGTTCGGCGCACCGAACCGGCGATCCCCCGCCACGATCGGGGAAAAGGGAATGGTGGCGCCGGGACAGCCGGCGGCGACGCTGGCGATGGCGGCGACCGGTGCCTGTTCGTTGACCCCCGCCAGCACGAACGGCGCGCCATGTTCGTCGCGGCGCGAATAATCGGCGCGCAGGAACAGGTCGAACTGGCTCGACGGCTCCCACTTCACCGCGCCGTTGAGCGAATAGCCATTCTCGTTGCCCAGATCGAGGCCGTCGACCGCGCGGATGACATAGCCGTCGCGGCGGCGGAACCCACCCGACACGCGCGCGGCCAGCGTCTCGCCCAGCGGCACGTTCACCGCCGCGAACCCCTCGCGCAGATTATAGTCGCCGACGCGCAGGCGGGCACGGACGCTGGTCTTGCCCATTTGCGGCTGACGGGTGCGGACCAGGATCGCGCCGCCGATGGTGTTGCGCCCGAACAGCGTCCCCTGCGGCCCGCGCAGCACCTCAACGCCATCGATGTCGCCGAAGTCGATCGCCCCGCCGACCGCACGGCCGAGATAGACTTCGTCGAGATAGATGCCGACGCCCGGATCGACCGCGGCGGTCGGGTCGACCTGTCCCACGCCACGGATGAACACGACCGACGCCGCGCTGTTGCCCGACAGCTGTCCCGCCGGCTTGAACTGCAGGCTGGGGGTGATGCGTTCCAGGTCCTGGGTCTGCACGATCTGGCGCTGGTCGAGCATTTCGGAGCTGAACGCCGAAATCGCGACCGGCGTATCCTGCAGGCTTTCCTCGCGCCGGCGGGCGGTGACGATGATCTCGCCGTCTTCCGGTTCGGCGGCGGCAGGGGGTGTATCCTGCGCCGATGCGGCGGCAGGGATGGCGGCAACCGCCAGAGCACCGATCGCGGCATGACAACGCAGCACGGCAACCATCGTCGAACGAAGGCCAGTCATAGCATCCTCCCAGGATGGGGAGATCTATCGCTCCCCTTTTCCTACAGGCTACGCGAGCGACTGCTATTGTCAATAACTGTAATGATGCAGAACTAGCTGTCGTCGTTTTCCGCGAGGATCAGCGCGTCGAGCGCGACCACGCCGTCACCCTTGGGATAGACGACCACCGGGTTCAGATCGATTTCGCGGATCGTGGGTGTACCCGCCAGCACCCGGCCCAGCCCGGCGATCAGCGCGGCCACCGCATCGACGTCGAGCGCGGGCGATCCCCGATAGCCGTCGAGCAGCGCGCCCTGTTTCAGCGCGCGTAGTTCGGCGACGATCGCGTCATGGGTCAGGTCGATCGGCAGCAGCCGGACGTCGTGGAGCAGCTCGGCGGTCACCCCGCCGAACCCGACCAGGACCACCGGCCCCCAATCGGAGTCGCCCCGCGCGCCGACGATCAGCTCGACGCCGCGCCGACCCATCGCCTCCACCTGCGCGCCGTCGAGCGGGATGCCCGCATCATAGGCGGCGACGTTGGCGTATAGCCGGTCCCATGCCGCCGCCAGCGCGGCATCGTCGGCGATGTTCAGCAGGACGCCGCCGGCATCGCTCTTGTGGCTGAGCGCGGCGGCCTGCGCCTTGATCGCGACCGGATAGCCGATGCGCCCGGCGATGGCCTGCGCCTCGGCAAGGGTCGCGGCGAACCCGCCCGCCGGAAACGGGATGCCGACCGGGGCCAGCAGGTCCTTGGCGCGATATTCGGGAATGACCCCGCCCGGCAGGTCAAGCGCGACCGGATCGGCCTGCGCCACCGCAAAGTCGCGCGCGGCATGGCGCAACAGGTGCCGCAGCGCGCGGAACGCACGGTCGGGCGAGGGGAAATAGGGTACGCCGATCGCGCGCAGACCGGCGATATACTCGCCCGGCACCGGCGCCCCATCGTCCAGCCCGGCGAAGATCACCGGCTTGTCGGGGGCCAGCGCGCGCACCGCATCGATGATCGCGGGGAATTTGCGCGCCGACGTCGCCGGATCGGTCTGGATGATGCCGAACACCAGTGCGGCATAGGCGTCGTCGGCCAGCAGCGGGATCAGTGTGCGGCGATACAGGTCGGGATCGACCAGCGCCTGCGCGGTCAGGTCCATCGGGTTGGACACGGGGATGAAATCGGGGATCGCGCCGCGCATCGCCTCGGCCGTCGCGCCTGCCATCGGCGGCAGGTCGAGGCCGATAGCCTCCGCCAGGTCGAGCGTCAGCGCCTTGAACGCGCCGCTTTCGGTCAGCACCGCCGTACCGCCGCGCCGCACCGGCTTCGCGCGCACCGCGAGGTCGACGACATCGCCCAGCGCTTCGAGGCTGTCGACCAGCACCACCCCGGCGCGCTCGACCTTGGTCCGCATCAGCTGCCAGTCGCCGGCCATCGCGCCGGTATGCGTGGCGGCGCTTTCGCGCGCCGCGCTCGACGTGCCGGGATGCAGCAGCACGATATGCTTGCCCGCCGCGCGTGCCTGTTCCGCGAGGCTCAGGAAGCGGGCAGGCTGGCGGAATTGTTCGACGATCATCGCGATCGCCTGCGTCGCCGGGTCGGCGATCAGATGCTCGACATAGTCCTCGACACCCGATGCCGCTTCGTTGCCGGTCGATACCGACACGGTGATGCCAAGATCCTTCGCCATCAGCGTGGTGCCCAGCACCACCGCCATCGCCCCCGACTGGCTGACGATGCCGACCGCCGGTTTGCCGGTCAGGTCCAGCACCGGTGCCTCGACAAAGGTCAGCGGCACCCCGGCGGCATAGTTGACGAGGCCGAGGCAGTTCGGCCCCTCGACCACCATGTCGTGCTCGGCGGCGATCCGCGCGACCTCCGCCTGTGCCGCCAAGCCCTCCTCGCCCCCTTCGGCGAACCCGGCCGAAAAGATGATCGCCGCCCCGACCCCACGCGCCGCCAGCGCCCTGACCGCGCCCAGCACCGCCGGCCCCGGTATCGCCAGCACCGCCGCATCGACGCCCGGCAGCAGGTCGTCGATCGACTTCAGGCAGGGACGCCCGTCGATCGTGTCGCGCTTCGGGTTGATCAGGTGGATGTCGCCGGCATAGCCATGCCGTTCGAGGTTGCGCAGGACGGAATTGCCCAGCGCGCCCGGCGTCGGCGACGCACCGACGATGACGACCGAACGCGGGGTAAGCAGGCGGGAAAGGTCGGGCATCGAATGTCCTCAATCCTCCCCGTGCCGGGGAGGTGGCAGCGCGCAGCGCTGACGGAGGGGGGTGTCCACGCAACGCAACCGTTCCGGACGCCGACACCCCCCTCCACCATGCTGCGCATGGTCCCCCTCCCCGTGCCGGGGAGGATCAGAGCGGTCAGGCCTTGGCGCGGTCCTTGTCGTACGCGCCCAGCCCCGGCTTGTAGCTCTTCTCATCGATGAACTGCCGGATGCCTTCCTTGCGACCGTCGCTGTCATAGGAATTGGCCGCTTCCTGCGCGCGGACCAGATAGTCCTCGGCATCGTCGTAGCTCATGACGCCGACGCGCTTCATCGCGTCCTTGGTCGCCTTCAACGCGACCGGGTTCTTGGCCAGCAGCACCTTGGCCACCTCGGTCACGCGGTCCTTGAGCTGGGCCAGCGGCAGCGCCTCGTTGACCAGGCCCCATTCGACGGCGGTCTTGCCGTCGATATTCTCGCCCATCATCGCGTGGTACATGGCCTTGCGGAATGGCATCAGCTCCTGCGCCACCTTGGTCGCGCCACCGCCGGGCAGGATGCCCCAGTTGATCTCCGACAGGCCGAACTTCGCCTCTTCCGCGGCAAAGGCCAGGTCGCAGGCGAACAGCGGGCCGTATCCGCCGCCGAAGCACCAGCCATTGACCATCGCGATCGTCGGCTTCTGGAACCAGCGCAGCCGCCGCCACCAGCCATAGCTCTCGCGCTGCGCCTTGCGCGTGCCGGCAAGTCCCTGTGATTCGGTTTCGCGGAAATATTCCTTCAAATCCATCCCCGCGGTCCATGCCGGCCCCTCGCCCGACAGCACCAGCACGCCCACGTCGTCGCGGAACTCCAGCGCGTCGAGGACTTCCATCATGTCGCGGTTGAGCGTCGGGCTCATCGCATTGCGCTTTTCGGGACGGTTGAACCGTACCCAGGCGATGCCGCCCTCGACATCATAAGCGACGACGCCGTTGCTGCTCGTTTCGGTCATGTGCAAATCCTTGGGCTTGCGCCGGCAAGCGTTCGCCGGCGAGAATGTCGGATGGAGTGGCAGGCGGCGCGGCGCGCGCCCGGTCGCGTCAGATGGGGTAATGGCCCGGCTGGGTTTCGATCGTGATCCAGCGCAGTTCGGTAAAGGCGTCGATCCCCGCCCGGCCGCCGAACCGGCCATAGCCCGATGCCTTCACGCCGCCGAACGGCATCTGCGCCTCGTCATGCACGGTCGGGCCGTTGACGTGGCAGATGCCCGACTGGATGCGCTTCGCCACGCGCAGGCCGCGCGCGGTGTCGCGGGTAAAGACCGATGCCGACAGGCCGTATTCGGTGTCGTTGGCCAGCGCGATCGCATGATCCTCGTCACGCGCGCGGATCACGCCGACGACCGGGCCGAAGCTCTCGTCGCGGAACAGATTCATGTCCGGCGTTACCTTGTCGATGACATGGGCCGGCATCAGCACGCCGTCCGCGTCGCCGCCATTGACCTGCACCGCGCCCGCACCGACCGCGTCGGCGATCAGCGACTGGACATGCGCCACCGTCTTCCGATCGACCACCGCGCCCAGCGGCGTCTTGCCCTCGCGCGGGTCGCCGACCGCCATGGTGCGCACCTTGGCCGCGAATTTCTCGACAAAGGCGTCGGCGACGCTTTCGACCACGATGATCCGCTCGGTCGACATGCAGATCTGACCCTGGTTCATGAACGCACCGAACGCGGCGGCCTTCACCGCCTCGTCCAGATCGGCATCGTCCAGCACGATCAGCGGGGCCTTGCCGCCCAGTTCCAGCAGCACCGGCTTCAGATGTTCGGCCGCGCGCTTGGCGATGATCCGGCCGACATGGGTCGATCCGGTGAAGTTGATCCGGCGGATATGGGGATTGTCGATCAGCGCGCCGACGACCGCGCCGGCATCCTCCGGCGCATTGGTGACGATCGACACCGCCCCTGCGGGCAGCGCCTCGGCAAAGGCTTCGGCGATCAGGCTGTGGGTGCGCGGGCATTGCTCGCTCGCCTTCAGCACCACGGTATTGCCGCACGCCAGCGGCGCCGCGACCGCGCGCACGCCCAGGATGATCGGCGCGTTCCACGGCGCGATGCCCAGCATGACGCCGACCGGCTCGCGCAGCGCCATAGCAATGCAACCCGGCTTGTCCGACGGGATCACCTCGCCCGCGATTTGGGTGGTCAGCGCCGCGGCCTCGCGCACCATCGACACTGCCAGCATCAGGTTGAACCGCGCCCAGCCCTCGGTTGCGCCGATCTCACCCATCATCGCCTCGACGAACTGGTCGCCCTTGGCCGCCAGCGCATCCGCCGCCTTGGTCAGCGCCGCCCGCCGGGCATTGGGGCCAAGCGCCGACCATGCCGGAAATGCCGCCGCCGCCTTGTCCACTGCGGCATTCGCCTCGGTCGGGCCGAACGCCTCCGCGGTGGTCGCGACCGCGCCGGTCACGGGGTTCATCCGGTCGAACGTCTTTGCGGGCGCCATGGCGACCTCTCCCTATTTGTTATGCTTCATAGCCTAAATCGAGTTACGCAGCGCGTCAATCGGGCAATTCGCTATCGCGCGACCGCTGGCGCTACGGGCTTCCCGCCCAAAAGCAGCAACGCGATGGCCGCGACCAGCGACCCGACTCCCATCAGCACCGCGACCGTCTGCAAGCCATATCCGGCGGCGAACAGGAAGCCGGCGACCATCGGCGCCAACGCCGACCCGCCACGCCCGACGCCGATGACGAACCCGGTCGCGGTGGCACGGACACCGGTCGGAAACCGCTCGGCAACCAGCGCGTACAGACCGACCACCCCGGCATTGGTGGCAAAGCCCGCAGCGGCCGCGACGATCGACAGGCCCGACAGGTCGCTCTGCGCACGCCCGAACACGATGACGAGCGCGGTCGACAACAGCATCGCGCCGATCGTCAGCGCCAGCAGCCGCAGCTTGCCGGTCAGCAGGCCCAGGATCAGCGATCCCGTCGCCCCGCCGATACTGGCCCAGACCAGCACCCCTGCCGCCTGGGGTGCCGGAAAACCCATGTCGACGACGATCTTGGGAATCCATTTCAGGATGAAATAGAAGGTCATGATATGCGCCAGATAGGCCAGCGTCAGCAGGATGGTGGTGCGCAGCAGCGCGGGGGAAAACAGCGCCACGACCGGCGCCTTGGCCGCCATCGCGCGCGGCTCGGGGTCGGGAAGTGCCGCGACGGCGTCATGCCCCATGCGGCGCAGCGCGGCGTTGATGCGTGCCAGCGCATCGGCCGGGCGCCGATGCATCAGGAACGCAACCGATTCGGGCGCGCGCCACAGCACCAGCGGCACGAACAGCGCGCTGCACACCGCGCCGAACAGGAACACCGCCCGCCAGTCATAGTGCGTCAACAGCACCGCCGACACTGATCCACCGACGATGGTCCCGATCGGATAACCCGCCGCCATAAGTACGACGGCGAGCGCGCGATGCTTCGCATTGGCGGCTTCGGCGACCGCCGCGTTGGTCGATGCCAGCATCCCGCCAATGCCGAGGCCAGTGGCAACGCGCCAGACCGACAGGGCGACGATCCCGCCCGAGCTCGCCGCGCCCAACATGCCGATCGTCATCACCCCCAGGCAACCGAGGATCGTCGTTCGCCGTCCCAGTCGGTCGGCGACCCCGCCGAGGAACAGCGACCCGATCGCCATCCCGATCAATTCCATCGACAATACGATGCCCAACGCGGCGCGATCAATCCCCCAATCGGCGGCGATACCGGGCGACGCGAAGCTGATCGACAGCACGTCGAATCCGTCCAGCGCGTTCAACCCGACCATGGTCGCCACGATCCCCCATTGGAATCGCGACATCGGCGCCTGCTCGATCGCTATGCGTGGGTCTTGGACCACTCTGCACCCTCTCCGACTTTTTGTTATGCCGGGTAACATATACCGGGAAGCAGGTCCGCGACAACCGGCATTGCCGATCGTTTCCGACGATCCACAGGGGATGTGGATAACTGTGGATAACCTCGCTGGTGCCTGTGGATAACTAGGGGATTATAGGAGGACGATGGCCCTCGAAGCTACGGGTTGCACGAACCATGTGGAAACTTGGCACCGGGATCGGCCAGGCAATCGAACCGCCCTGCGCAGTCTTTGTCGCATCATCACGTAGGAAGAGGTCCTTCATAATCCGACAGATGAACGGAAGCATGGCGGGGGTATCGGGTGGAGGGTGCTATCGGTTTCACGGCCAACATAGGCCGATGCCATTCAGTAAAATTTGGTCAGTGAGATGGACCCAACCCCGAACCAAAGGATAAGTCCCGATGCATTGTTTTCCGGAGGATGGTGGGTTCGAGCATCGGATGCAGACGGCGGAGCTGGACTATGTGGCTGGTTCGCGTGCGATGCAGGCGGTGGTAGCGGAGAACTACGTGGGCTTGCCGTTGTAG